>Ga0123342_1002011_pt1 | contig 34103 bp, 15 predicted proteins | sample Turbeawhitnodule_FD_89960 | JGI IMG/M metagenome (GOLD analysis project Ga0123342, IMG submission 89960) | Root nodule microbial communities of legume samples collected from Mexico - Turtle bean Mexico white nodule | ecosystem: Host-associated > Plants > Roots > Nodule | place: Mexico: Nepantla... | reverse complement strand
GTATATAAATTTGGGAATGTTCTGTTCGTTTAATACTGTTTTGATAAAACTTCTATGGATACTCTTTATTCTCTCCAATGTGTTGTTATTTTTGTTAGAATGAAATTTAGAATTTGGTTTTGAAAAAAAAAAATACATAAAATCCAAATTTTTATATTTTGATTTCTATAATCAGTAAAGTCTTTGAATTCTATAATCCATAATTTTTAAAAAAACATGGATTCGAAATGGTATTTTTAGGATTTACATAATTATGAAGGTGTAGAAAGAAATTATTGGGAGTGCAGGAAGAAAATCACGAAAGCTTCATAAAAAAAAAGTAGGAATCCATAAAGGATTAATTCAACAAAGTTTTTTCCTGCACCCCTTCATTTTTCTTCTTGCACTTCCACAATTTTTAAATTCCAAAACTAGCCTTGACTTTTTATTTGAAAAGGGAACCTGCAATTTTTTGAATTACGGATTTGTGAATCCATAATGAATTTTTTGCATTACGGATTATGAAATCTGGAAACATACTACGGATCACAAATCTGGAAGATTATCGGCCTAACAAATTTGGAAGATTTACGGATGCACCAATATGGAGTTTTGCGGATTTAATATTTCGGAAGACAAAAAAAAAAGTGTGGATTTTCTATTCCGTAAACATAGCGGACTGCATTGTTTGGAATCACAACATATGTATTGCAGAAACAAAAATCTGCAATAAAAATGTAACTATAGATTCAGAAAGCAAAAAAAATTACTTACCTTCTTCGTATAAAGAACCGCCAAGAGAAACCACCGAACCACCAAGTCGCTGGAAACATCACCGATTACCACCAAGAGAAACGCCTTCTTGTGCCAAGAGATGGAGTAGCGTTGCCGTTGAGAGAGCATGCAATTTGTCTATGTGCAAAGGAAAAAGAAAGAGTAGAGTGTGGGTGTTGTGTGCATTTTAGGATTTTTAGAAAATATTAGGGATAAGTTTGTTTATGCATAACATTGTGGGGTGTAGAAAGAAAAATGTAAAGATACAAGAAGAAACTGTCTTAATTCAAAATAGAATGCATTGCCTGCCTACATGTCCGCTCTAAACTAATTTAGAATTAAAATAAATTTTATTAAAACAATTATAACATTTAAATATTTTGAAATGTAAGATTATTTAATAATTGTGATAAGTTATTTTATTTAATAAATATTTATTGATTAAAAATAAATTTAACTTCATTTATTTTTTTTAAGTCATTAAAGGTCCTTTAATGAAATATGCATAAGACACTTAAAAAAATTGAATTTAGGGGAGAGGTTTTTAACTGAGGTTAAAATAACCTCCAATAAGTAGTGGAGATTTTTCTAAACCCTATAAGTGTTAGAAATTTTATTAAATTTTTTTGAACCCCTGCATTATTAAAAACTATAGCAAAATTTTATTAATTTTTCATTTTTTCTTTTATGTTCTGTTTTTCTAGAATCACGTAATGCTTTTAACAATTTCGAAGGCACACATATTCGTTTTGTAGAAAAAACTTTTTCTAATCTTCATCTCTTCGCATAAGAAAACATTCTTTGTGTGTTCTATCTTATGTTTCCCTTTGCCCTATTTTATTTTAAAAATTGATTTTCTCTCATTTCTCACGTTCTTTGTGGTGCTTTTGAAAACTCTCTTTGTTCGTCTCTTTGTTTTGCTTCCAAATGAAAGATTTTGAAAAAAAGAAAACGAGTCCATTGCATTATCTCATTCGCAATCTAATGTTTTTTTTTCGTGGAAGCGAAATGTTAGATAGTTCCTTCATTTTCATCCCAATCTAATGACTTTGGAAAGATCTCAAGTACGCTCAAGGTTCGTTTTCATTTCTCTCACATATAAACTCACATTCACAAAAAATGAAGGATTAATTATGAGTTTTTGGATGTAGATGCTTCACACCATTTCTTCGAGTGAGAGTGCTGCTTGCAAGTGCTATTTCTTCAAAAAAAATAAAAGGTAAACTGATGCAAAACTAGCTTGTTTTGGTTTCTTCTTTGTTGTAGTTTTGTATGTTGTGGAAGAATGGACTTGAAAATGACATCAATGGTTGAATGGAAGTGTGGAGAAGATGAAATGAAGAAGGGAAGTAGTGGCTTAGAAGAGGTGTGGCCAACTTCTAAGAAGATTCAAGCAAAACACTAATAGAAGTGCAAACTTGAGAATGAGAATTTGAAGACAAACGAGCTAGCAACTTGGGCAACATTTCATTATCAATTCAAATCTAATTTACTAGGGGGCCAACACTTGTATTTATAGTGCTATGGGCATCCAATGTGCAAGTTTTAACCCTAAAAACTCTCCACTCATAGAAGGACAAGTGACTCTCTCTAATTGGAGGAAATCTTCTCAAATTAGAGATTGACAAGTGTCCTCCTCTAATTGGAGAGAATCCTCTCCATTCTCATGAAGACAAATGTCCTTTTGGCATTGGTGGGAATCCTCTCCATTAAGGAGATGACATGTGGACCATGCCTTCATTGCCACTCCATGCTTTCTATTTGCACTTTAGTAACTTATTTGTGCACCCTCGATGGTCTAGAGTTACAATTTGTAACTTTAGCTAGACTATTTCTTTTTCTATTTACACCCTACTCTAATTGGCCCAATACATGGTCTAAATCATGGCCCAAGACAATGGACGAAATACAAGCCCAAAATAAGCCTTACACTACTTTGTACATTGTTTATAAAACTAAATAAAAAATGGAGGAGCAGACAACAATTAATTCTCCCTGAGATGAAAGTCTTTTAAGCTCCTTTTTTTTGCTTCCAATCTTCTTAGCCAAATGTTTTGAGGTTGAATGGTTTTCAACAAAACCCTAAGCATCATGAAACTCTTTTATAAACCCTAAGAATGGATATGCTAGTTTATGATGATGTGTCTAATAATTGGGAATTTTTTATTTTAAGTGCAAGGAATTTACTAAATTTGTTTTCTAATTGTAATCTAAAACCGCAGGTTTAATCAAGGAAGGTGAAGTAGAATAACTTAGGGCCTTTGTTGATTTTCTCGTGGACTTGTGCAACTCTGTATCACCTATTAGAATACTTTACTGTTTTTTACCAGTTTTTTTTTTCTTTTCGAAATGATCTATTCAACATTGGAATAATGCAGTTATTTGGATTATATAGTTTGTTGGGTTTTGGTTATTTTAAAGCGGTTAGCATTTTTTCTATTAGCTTGTTTTTGCAGCTACTTTATATAGTTTTTTTTTTCTATATATTCTTGGTAAATGAATTTATGAGAAATTATCCATCTAAGTCTTTTCTTCTTCCTCTCATTACACCATTTTTAACCTTAGACAACACACAAAAAAACATTGTCTGAAGTAGCAAAAATGTTGCCTTAACTTTAGGCAACGCTTTTTCAGGTGTGAAATACGCAACCGTGAGCTTAGGTTTAAGCAACACTTTTTTGCAGTTGTTGTCGTATACTGGTAGAATTAGACAACGTTTTTTGAAAAAAAAAATTAGGCAATGGATTTTCTCATGATATTTAGACAACACATTTTTCAGTGTTGTCTATTGTTCAAACAATATTTTTTTAAATGTTGTCATTGGTAAAGACAACACTTATTTACATGTTGTCTATCTTTTTAGGCAACACTTATTTACATGTTTTTCTGTGTTTTAAGCAACACTTATTTTGTGTTTTCAGTGCTACATATTGATAAAACATGCAATGTTTTTTTTTTTCATAATCAGCGATTTTTCTTGTTCCAAAATCGAAGTGCGCTGTCTAGAAGTTCTATATTATTAAGTCATGTACTATGAGTACATCTTAGTAGTTAGTTATTAATTTTGGGATATTAGTAGACCATTGAAGAGAATGTGCAGCTTTGGTGCTTGGTAAGGTTTGATAAACCTGCAACATACATAGCTTGGTGGCTTCACTTTTTTTTGACAATGCATGAATCTTCTCTTCTACTGGTCATGACAACTCACCGTCGTTTTAATTAGAGTTGCATTGCGTTGTCTTTTCTTTAAAATCTGAGGTTGTTACCATGTTAACAGTTTGGAGCATCCGAAGCACTATTCATATATATTATTCTATTATTTATTAACTCTGTCCACTGCTTTGCTGTTTCAAACTTACAATGCCAAATGTTACATTTCCACTTCCACCCTTCGGCCATAAAAGAATGAAAAAGCTTCTCATCTTTGAAGTTTTCATAATTTTAGTGATTACTATATAATGATGATCTCTTTCCCAAACATATATAGCTACAAAGAAAGGGGGCACACATGCATATATAAAAAACAAGCTCCCGTGGATGAGTAACTTAAATGGTTGTCTCTTAATACAAATTTTGTCAGGGAAATATGAAGCTAAAACTTTGGATACCATCTTATTAATATTAAACAAAGTTTATTAGCGTCAGGCATTTCTCCTTTTGCAACAATTGCTACTGCCTTTGATTATTCTTAGGAGTTGTGGCCAGTTTACTTTGAGGTTACCCCAAGAAATCAAATATCATATGTGAAACTTCGGACCCACGATTCTTCTGACTTCTAAGGATTCTTTATAAAATACAAAAAACAAAGAAACAAAAACTTTATGATCACTGCATTTCTAGTTTCTTTTGCCTCACTCTGTCTATAGTTTACTACAATGCTTTTGCTCCACAGACCATAAAATTAACCTGCATTGTATGACAGAAACCAATTACATAGCATAATACACCAAGCACAGATCCATACCTTCGGAATCTTGGTTAACGTAAAACACATAACAGAGGAGAAGACCATGTGAAGTAGAGTCAATCCCAGAGGATAGGGGAAGTTAATTTCTTTAGAGGACAAAACCCACTGCAGACACAAATTGAAAAGAAAAATTAGGCATCAGCTACATAACAACACAACGATTAAGCATTTTCTCCTCTATTATTAATTTCTCAAATGAATTCACTCACAAACTAAGAATAGAATTGCTTATCCTTGTATGCATGCTTGAACTTGAAAAGCTTCTTAATTTTTGCATGTACTCTTTCGTAAGAGGCAATAATCTTTTGTGCATCATAAGATATATGAGCTTGCTGAAGATAAGCCAATTTCAGAGCTGAAACAGTGTCAAACATTATTGTTGGTTTATTCATTATTATTATTATTATTTTTATCAGCAATATTGTTGGTTTATTCATAAAAAAGGGAATGGGGGCAAGGGTGGTTCTTAGGAATATTAGGAAGATGATACCACCCAAAAAAACTAATAAAGCTTGAACAATCAGAGACTATAATTATTGACAACTATTAAACTGCATAAAAAAATGTATAGCATCTTCTGTAAAAATGGAGATAATGATTACATTACACAATAATTTTTTTTTTCCTCACCTTTATGCTTTGTTTGGATTAGAGAGTGTAGGGAGTGGAAAGTTGAGGATGTGGGAAAGTGAGAGGGTGATATGTTAGAGTGATATGCGAGGAAAGTTGATTGAAATTAGTGAATGATGTAATGGTTGTAAGAATATTTTAATTATTTTTAATGGTATAAATTGTAAGATTACAAATTTATTTTTGTGTATAAAAAAAATAATTTTGTGTACATTTTAGTTCATTAAAATAATGTAAAATTTAATTATAAATAAAAAAATATAAAATTAAAATAATAATAATTAATAATAATATTATTTAATTATTATTAATTTATTTAATTTATATTTATTATCATTATTTTAAAAATTCATTTTAAGTAACATTATTATTTTATAAATTAATTTTACATATTATTTTTATTTTAATATTTAAACATTTATATTATTAATATTAATATAAAATTTACTGTTATAAATATATAAATATTTATAATATTATTATTTATTTTATTATTATATTATATAATTATATTATATTATTATAAAGCCTAAAATTTCAAATTATGTATTTTATTAGTTCTGATTAATAAGAAAAAAAATAGATGTACAATATATGATTAATTCATAGGAAATTTTATAAAAGAAATGAGAGTACATGCGTCATTACCATATTTCTAGGTGACTTTCTTTCTTCTCCCTCTTCTTTCTCTGCACTTGTGAGAAGGAACCTTCAGCTTCCAACCATCTACTCCCCGTCCCCACACTCTCATTAATCAGCTGATCCAAACAAGGGGGTGATTAGGACATCCGTCGTCGCCTATAGTCCACCCCGAGAAACAAACACTACCTTAAACTTATGTGTCATGATGAACATTTCTGCATGAGATGACTCTTTTTCATTAGTATCCTTCACTTCCTATCACATAAAAGAAAAAAAGATTAGCGAAAGAAAAATAAAACCATCAATACACTAATTATGAAATTCGCCTAACCTTTCATATCGTATCTCAACAAAAGCTTTAGTTTATTCGTATGATAGTAAATTTTGCTCTACTTATTTTGTTCTTCTCACTACGAACCTTTGTAATAAAATCACAGGTTAGAGTTTAGTTTGTAATAAAATAGAATATGTTCAATGATTGAACTGATATACCTGATCCAGGTGTAGGTGTGGTATTAATGTCTTTTCGCAAAGAAAAGAATATGGCACCGAATTTGGCCTTGAAATGAATGACATAGTAAAAGATTAATAAAGCTTAAGAGAAATATCTAAAACATTAACATGACAATCTGAATCCAATGGTGAAGCCTTCTAAAGACCACAACCACTGGGCTCAGAGGAACAAATTTCAAGTCAATGACACTTTCCGTGAGTCCAATCTTTCTCAACATTTTCATTCAACTTCATTAGATCAAACTTAAATTCAAAGTAAAATCTTTTAAATCTCAGTCATTTGATTTTCATCTACCTTGTGTTGTTTGTGTAAGAAAACTCATATTACATTACACAAAACCTAGTTTAAATTCTTTTTCAATCACGAGCCATGTTTTAAAATATTTTCATAGCAAAAAGGAATTGTTGCATGAAGATTTCAAGTACAAGAAAGGCATTGATTCGGTTGTGGAGGTGAAGAAGGAGGTTCATGCAACACCCAACTCTATTCAAATGTGAAGGTGAAGAAGGAGTTATTTTTTAAATATGTGGATCAAGAATGTCTCACATATGCTATGGCTTTCGAAGACATTGGTGTCTCATCCGTGAATAACTACATTTCAAAATATGGTTGACATAAATTAGTTTTAAGATACATATATGTTCAAGAATTATAAAATTAATTTAACATATCATGTTACCTCTTTCCAATCACTTTTAAGGCCTAGTCTTACAATGGTAATCATCCATTACATAACGTAATAGCCACACTCATAGCTTTTTGGTTGTTTATTACACTCATAGCTTCCTGATTGTTTATATCATCCATTATTTTATATCTTTTGATTGTGCTAAGAAACTTAAGTTGCCAGTCCGAGAATTAGAAATTGAGTTAGTGGTATCCACACCAACAGAAGGTATTATAGTAACTTCTTCTATGTGTGTTGAGTGTCTAGTAATTATAGATGGGCAGAGATACAAGATCAACATGATTTGTATACTTCTAAAAGATTTGGAGGTTATATTGGGAATGGATTGGTTGCCTGCTAATCATATCCTTATAGATTGTGGTCAGAAGAAGTTAATTTTCCCTAAATTAAAAGGAATGCAGGTTATCTCAACTCAGCAGTTTGAGAGAGAGATACAAGAAGGTGCAAAATGTTTTGTGCTCTTGACTTGTTCTATAGTTACTGCTAAAGTACAAAAAAATATGTTTGTAGTTCAAGAGTTTATGGATGTATTTCCTGATGAGATTCCTGGACTTCCACCTAAAAGAGAGATAGAATTTGCAATAAACTTGATTCCTGAAGCAGGCCCCGTGTCAATTTCTCCATATCGAATGACACCACTGGAGTTAGCTGAATTGAAAAAACAACTAGAAGACTTATTAGAGAAACAATTCATTCGACCTAGTGTTTCTCCATGGGGAGCTCTAATGCTATTAGTGAAGAAGAAAGATGGTTTGTCACGTCTATGCATAGATTACAGACAATTAAACAAGTTAACAATAAAGAATAAATATCCTCTTCCTAGAATTGACGATTTGATGGATCATTTGCATGGGGCAGTTGTCTTTTCTAAAATAGATTTGCGCTGAGGTTATCACCAAATTTTAGTGAAAGCGAAAGGTGTTCAGAAGACTGCTTTTAAATCAAGGTATGGTCACTATGAGTTTCTGGTTATGCCATTTGGTGTGACCAATGCTCTAGCTATCTTCATGGATTATATGAATCGGATATTCAAACCTTTTCTTGATAAGTTTGTCGTAGTGTTCATAGATGACATCTTAATTATTCTCGTACAAGGGAAGAACATGCATAACATGCTAATAACAAAATAATCTTCGGAACGAAAGATTACTCTTTATTTTCAATGGTGTTGTTTATATAAATGATTTAGACATAAAAGATTCACATAACAGTAAAAATATATTTGTTATATTTTGATAATCTAAGTCTTTGCTAGAATCCTTTTATTGTAGGATTGTTATTTTATAAATATAATCGAGATGTAATGATGTTTCTCTTGAACTAATCTTGTAAGTATCTATTTTAGAATAGTTGTTATATGATAAAATGAACAAATTGAATTGGAGGTTTATCTCTCATACACATTTCTTTTATGTATCTGCATGATCACGAATCTCCTCCAAATTTTAAATAAACATAAAACGACATAATAGATTAGATAATATTTTTTTTTATAACTTAATTGATATGGTGATCATACTATATTTCTAGTCTATTAAAAATGAAATAGATAATTTGTTATAGTTGGAATTGAAGGTGAAGATGGATTGATGAACTAAAAGGGTAATCCATTGATTTGGTCTCTCTTTTGAATTCACACTCTTAAAAGAAAAGGAGTTAAATTAGGCAAAAAAAGTTATTAGTGTTGTGAGATCGGAGTGCCATTTAGTTTGTGAATTGATATATAATTCATGTGTGCGTGAGAGGTATCCCTTACCACGTTCCTTACAAAAATATCACAAAACTAACTTCAAACCGTGAAATACATACTATACTCCTAAATTAGTTATGTCACCACTAACTTGCCCCCTATTGCTCCATAACTAAACGTCGATATTCAAGTATAATATCTACACTCCCCAAATGAAAAATCGCATAATATTCATGCAACACCTATAGATTCAACAACTGAGCTGGCAAAATTAATTTTGTTTCACTCATTTCCACTACCACAATGATGAACACTTTTCTGACCCACAACCTCACCCCTCTACTCCTTCGGACCAATGGAAGGTTGCTTTTCCATAGTACATTTAACTCATATTTATATATGAATCACAATAATCATCATCAAATACAATAAAACAATTTAATATATTTTATCAAGATTGTTACGTTAGTCTAATAACTCAAGCACTAATTTTTATGACTTATTATTATTTGAAATAAAAACATGTCTTTATCGGTATGGGGCGAAACCGATCTCTAGTTTTCCTGACCGAGACCCGCTGACTGTCCGATACCTGGTCTACCTGGTCAAGATCAAGGGAACATGGCCGAGACCTACGAAACTTGACCGAGACAGTCGAAACTTGGTCTAGTTGACCGAGATCAGGGAAACCTGACCGAGACCTACGAGACTTGGTCGAGACGACCGATACCATGTAATCTTGGCAGAGACTAGGGGAATCGCCACGGTCGGCCTAGCCAGCCGACCCATATTACTGTTAATGCTCAAACCAAGGTAAGTTAATCCGTCATTAAGAATTAGGTAATACAACCCAAGGTAGACCCATTAGAATAATATAAATAGCACACATCCAAAGGAGAAAGGTACGTCATTTATTACTATTCACCTACGAAAGTACTGATCACCCGCTTTACTGAGACCGAAGGGGAAGCAAGAGGACGAGAAGAACCCCAGTTCATCACCCAACAACCTGACCGAATAAAGGAGAAAAAGACTTCAATAATTCTCTAGGTCTCATCTCCCTAATAGAAAGAATGTCTTTACAAATTTAGAATTAATTTTGTCTCGGCAAATCCACTCCAAAGTCATAATTGAAAAAGTAAATGTTAAGTCTAGGAGGGTAGATGGCAAAAAGAACTTTATCTTGTCCATACATTCAATGTTGACCCTCTTTACTTTTTCTAACGATAACAGCATCCAAAACTTAAAAACAGAAATAATAACTATAAAGCATATTTGTTCTTTCTTTCATCTTTGAAAAAGGACCACATTAATTGAAAGTGAACAACCGAAAATTTCGGAAGATTTAAAGCGGTTGAGCTTGAGTAACCACTATGGGGCTCCGAACCACGTGCTTCCCATCGGTCCACGAAAGCGACCCGAAGACCGCTCCGGCCTCACCCAGCACCATATTTCCTGCAACTCCCGTCACCGTCACCACGAAACTCCGCTTCTTAACCGCCTCCGAAAACACTAGCCTCGACGGCCTCACCGTCACCGTTACTCCCTCCGCTTGCATCTCCACCCTCACCCAATACACCGAATATGGCTCACCCACGTTCGTCACAGTCCTGAAGAACGTCTTGCTCAGCAACGACAACCCTCTGGAGGACGACGCTGGCAGGACCGCCACAAAGGACGGGTAGTTCAGATTCTCAGGCAACGGCCTCCTCCGTGGACAATTATGCGGCGATCGTGTAATCACCTGAATCATCCTGGCCTCGTAGCCAATGGCACACAAAAACATGACATAATCATCATTGGTAATGTCGTAAAGCAATCCAGGGTCGATGGCGTGAGCGAGGTTGAGATGTCCAGCGCCGAAATCGTAGGGCGTTGAGCCATTCCCAGTGGCTTGATCAACCATGTGGCCGTTGGTGTTGTCAAGAACCGTTGCGGTTGTCATCATTGCAGACCTTATAGCTGCAGGGCTCCAATCAGGGTGCGCGGATTTCAACAACGCCGCTGCCCCACTCACGTGAGGACACGCCATCGATGTGCCCGACAAAATGTTGAACTCGCTTCTTCTGGTGTCGGACTCCAGCCCCGAAGGCCCAACCGCATCGGTCCACGCCGCCAGAATGTTAACCCCCGGCGCCGTCAAATCAGGTTTAAGTATTTCCAAGCTCAACGCGTTGGGTCCCCGAGCCGAAAACGACGCCACTACGGGTGCCGGTTTGATTCCCACCACAGTTCCTTTGAAATCGATAGTGGCTCTTGGGTTCTCCGATGATGAAATGTATTCTTTAATTTCATCTCCCAGGTTAGCTCCAAGGGCACACGTGGGAAGAAGATGAGCGTCTCCAACAACTCCTTCACCGTTGGATATGCCGTTTGTCAAAATCATTCCCACTCCTCCTGCTTTCTTCACCTCCAACCCCTTCGCTACTCTCGGATTACTTCCTCTGTCGCAAACCACTATCTTCCCTTTCACAAGGTCTGGGTCTAACGAGTTTTCCATGCACAGTGAATCCGTAAGAACCCCTGATTTTCCCGGATATATTAAGGGAAACATTCTCCCCTTCAACGGCACTCCGGAGTAGAGAGACACGCCGGAGAGTCTTCTTCCGTTTCCTAATATGACCTCCGCCGGAAAATCGCGATCAATGGTGCCTGCTCCGACAGTGATCAGCCAGGGTGCAAGGTTGGTCACCGACATTCCACTGGGCCCGTCATTCCCACCCGAGGATGACACAAACACGCCTCTGGAAACTGCACCGTAGGACCCTATCGCAATTGGGTCAAGATAGTAAGGAGAGGAAATGCCGTCGCCGCCGCCGATGGACATGGAAATGACGTCGACGCCGTCGTTTATGGCAGCGTCAAAAGCAGCGAGTATGTCGGAATCAAAGCAACCAGAATTCTTCCAACACACCTTGTACATGGCAAGTCTCGCTTTGGGAGCCACTCCCTTTGCAACTCCAGAAGCATATCCCGCCATGTTGGCGTCGAAAACGTAGCGGCCCGCGGCTGTTGAGGCCGTGTGGGTTCCGTGACCGTCAGCGTCCCTTGGCGAAAGGAATTCGACGGTGTCGTTAAGGGACGTGCCACTTGCCTCGTGACCTTTGGAGAAGAACCGCGCACCGATTAACTTCCTGTTACAGTTATTGGGAGAAAATCTTACACCTGCCTCGCAACCCCCTTTCCAGCGTTCAGGAATGGGGCCAAGGTTGGAATCGCTGAAGCTCCGGCGCTCCGGCCAGATTCCGGTGTCGAAGACTCCAATGATGACGTCGGATCCGTAGTCAGTTTCGGACCAGAGTCCGCGCTGGTTTCTGAGGCCAACGAACTGAGGAGAGCGCGTGGTGTGAAGGTGGCGGCGGCGGTCTTCGAAGACAGCGAGCACGGAGGGGTGCTGGGCAAGAGAAGAGAGTTGTTGGTGGGTAAGGAGCGCTGAGAAGCCGTGGAAAACGGTGTCATAGAGATGGAGAATGCGAGTTGGGTGGACGAACTCGGAGGTGTACCAGTGGTAGTGCGTGGGATAAACGGAGGGTTTGGATTCTGAATCGATTCTGAAGATGAAGGTTTTGGAAAGTTGATCATGCGGTGTTACTTGAGAAAGTAAAGTGGAGAGAATGATGAAGAATGTGCAGGAAAGTAACGTTGAAGGAGCACGATACACCCTATTCGCACCCATTTCCTTCACCATTTTTCTATGTCTGGGTGTCTCAGTGATGAGGACTCATATAAATACACTACAACACAATAATCACAGTAATCATACCATTTCACTTTTCTTTCTTCCCTCTTCCCTCACTCTTTTTCTTCCATTTCTCACACTCTTTCTATACAACAACTTCCAATATAAGATTCTCCATTATCCATTTTTCTTTCATCTACCTAAATTTAACACATCATATTTATAACTAATTAATTAAACAAAACTAAATTTTATTTATCAATTTTTTCACTTTACATATGTAGAGATCAAAAGTTATGTTCACATTGGTTAAAACCCTTTAGAATTGACCTTTTATTAATTCTATTACTGTTTATTTAACTATGATGATGTAACAGATCATGCAACTAATGAATTACTGTAAAAAAATGGTGCTTAGAATTTCATGGTGGATGTTCATGGTCACTTCCTTGCTTTGCATATTGGACAAACAATAATCTATTAAAAAGCACTGTCACGGGATTCCCTAATTATGCCTTAACTATTCCAGTAGGCTATGATAAAGGCTTAATTTTGGATTAAAAAAAGTGATTTTCCTATTAAAATCATAATTTTTCTTGGTTATTATTATTTTTAATTAAAACTAGCCATAATTGTTAAGATGGAGTTTTTATTTTAATTTCACAACAACGTTACTAATTATATACCACGTCTCTTCTTACTTATAAGTAAAAAAAACCATATATTACTTATTTAAATATAAGATAAATGTTAATTACTTTTACTTCATGTGATAATATTTTATTTAAAATGTTTTAATTTTAATTAATGTATTACTCTAATAAAATCATTTAAAAATTATTAAAAAATGAATAAAATATAATAAACTTAATTTATTGTTTTAATAGGCATCCACTTTATAGTTTTTCTTCTTCTTATATACTATCTCTCTTTATATATGTATTTATGATTTTCTATTGAATCAATATTTTAATTAATTGATTCAAGTTATCTAGAAAAACAACAGTTTTTTTACGGATAAAGACTAAATATTAGTTTTTTTTTTATCTAAAAAACAATAATTAAATATTTTTTATTCAAATATGTAAAAGTACCTGCTTTGTAATTTTTATTATGCTCATATATTCTTCTTAATTAGAAAAGGTTATCATATCAATAAATTAATTTATTAAAATATGTAAAATTACACTCATTTGTGATTTTTTTTTATCGTGTTCAGATATAACTTTTTAATCAGGGCTTAAAAACAACTAAAAAAACACTTAAATTTGATATGAAACTGAGTGGGCGCATGAGTCCACCATTTTGTAACTCTGTTAGAAAAGAAGTCAGTGGTAAATCGTAGTTATTGTGGATAAAGTTTATTAGGAGTAAAAACAAATGAACTTATCATTCCTATATTTAATAATGTCATTATATTTGACGGCTTAATTACGTATTAGCAAAAAAAACATATTTATTAAGAACGTGTATTCCTCTGAACTTTAATTAATATACTTAGTAAATTTAAATACAGAGAATTTAATTTATTTAATAAATAAAATGTAAATTAGCGTCTCTATTTAATATTATTTTTTATCAGTAAATATATATATATCATTTTAAAAATATTCTTCAATTTAAACCTAAGCATATAATTGTGGATAGTTAATGAACTGCCATTCCTTTTTATCAAATTTAGAAAATTAAATAAATTTAAGTAATATTCTTAATAAGTGAAAAATTAGATCTTTTGCGTAAAACTGTTTGAATCAGAAATTAAAAACATTTTCTTAAAAAAATACATGCGAAAACGTATTAAAAAATCAGAAGAGACAAAATTTGGCACAGTTAATTTCCTTTTGGTTATAATTGATGAAAAAAGTTATTTTTATTGAGAGTGAATATATTGTATTTAAATATATTAAGTATTTTATTCTGAATTATTTAGCTGGGTGAATGAAAGCGCATATCATGAATGTGCGATGAGTTATCTTCTGAGTGTCCCATGTACTTCACGCATTCTTCTATCGTCATACTGCAATAAAACTGTCATGTAATTTTCTCCTCTTATCTACTTCCAAATATAAACCTTCGCATAAAAACCCTAATCATCATTTTCTACTTTTTCAACCTTTTCTACTTTTTCTACCCACCCACATCTACAACTTTTACAAAAATAACTAAATATTTTCTTTCTTCCAAATTTTTTATAATTTATGCCAATATAAGTGATGTTATTGTTTTGGATAATCATTAAATAATAACTCAAATTTTTTATATAATTAATACAACTCCTTATATATTTTGTACCGATACGGGCGTGGCTGAACCTTGATCTCCCTGTCCGAGATCCAAGTGGTTGACCGAGACCTAGTCAACCTAACCAAGATCGAGAGAAAGTTGGCCGAGACCTGAGAGACTTGGCCGAGCCGAAGAGGCCGACGGCCTACCTAGCCGAGACCTTAGAAGACCTAGCCGAGACGGCTGAAAGAAGAAGGAGAATACTTCAATAGTTCTCTAGGTCTCATCTCCCTAGTAAGAACATATTTTAATATTTTTTATATAATTTAATTTTAAATTTATTTTTTATTATATTTATTTTTAAATTCGTCATAATTTAATATAACTCTAAATATTGTTAAACTGTATTTATAGTTTTATCGCTTAATATAAACAATTATGTTTATTGAGAATGTAAAATTATTTTCATAAAATTGTATAAATAAAGAAATGTATCTATTGTTTCTATAATCTATGTGTAATAAATTGCTGATCAATGGGGAAGGAGGTAGTAAAATGCATATATGATTTAGTAGTGATATCATAAGTAACACATAACTCACAAATCAAATTCAAGTGTGACAAATAAGTAATGTTGGTCAGCCAATTTTTATTTTATTTTTTCAAAAATATACACATCTTAAATATTTTATAATTTTTTATATATTAAATTACTCAATTATTGAAATTTAACTTATCATTTCAATCTTATATATTAAATTTCTTACTTCTTTCATTTCTTCTTTATTTCTGAGATTCCATCAACCCTACTTAAAAAAAAGTGGAAAAATGATTTTGTTTGAGAAAGTGAAGCATGATGAGGGCTAGTTGAAGGGTGGCGCACGCTGATCACGGCGGAGCATAAGCAGTGTAGTTCTGTAACTACCAATTGTGGGTCCCGCTCATAAAAGTGTATGCGGTTGTTGAATGCTGACGTCATCGCTAAATTTTGCTTAGTTGGATGGATAGGATTTGAGAAGCATCCATCTCTCATAACTAATCTTTTTATCTTTCTACCTTTAAAATGCATTAAAGAGATCAAAACTGTGTCGTTGTTCAGTATTAATTCTTATATTTAATTTATTTATATATTAATTTCACTTTTTTATATTTTCCTTTTTCAAGAGTCTTTTACACAAAAGTTACTTTATACCTTTAATTTACTTCATTTTTTATGTGTAGACAGTATATTCCACCAAGTACTTTTCATAGTGTTAACATTCACTTAAATTTATATAATCTATGTCAAGGTTTTACTTGCTTGAGGGTAAAACTGGAGATAAAGTATTTTTTAAGAAAATAATTTATTGGAGAATACAGAAACTAAATTACAATATGTGTACGTGTAAAGACAAATACAGTATACAAATAAAACAGCAAATAGTCATAGTTTCTTTTTTTTTTTTAATTTGGCATTAGTTGTTTCACATAACAACGACCGAAATAAAATAAATAAATAATACGTATACAATTCAATTGAAAATTTTAATATAGTTAAATCCCAATTCAACTAACCAAAATCCTTGCATTTGTATTACATCCTATCCTATTCTATGCAGTACAAACACTCACACAAATACGAAAATATGTAAAATTTTTAAAATGTAGGATACGGGGACACAAATCTATATATTATATAATTATATATTATATAATTATAAATTATATAAATTGACAATAAAGATTTACGTGCACAAGTATGTTCCAGATTATTTTTTGGAGCAGAAAGATATTTTTCATGACTGATTCACAAGGATTTGTTTTTTATTTTTATAATCACAATAACAATTTATACAATAAAGTTTGAAGTTTTAGAAAATTAATGTATTTTTTTTTTTAAAAAATTGTGTTAGAACCGTACTAGAATTATCAGAAATCTAACAAATACTCTTTTTTTTCTTTGAACACTTCACGGATACGTGTCCTACAGGTATCATACGAGTGTCGGATCCGATACTCGTATTGGACACCGACACGTCATTTAAGAGAAGTGTCCGAACTTCATAGGTTACATTTAAAAATTGGATGCATAGAGTTGTAGGGATTAACATAACACAACTTTAAGATGATATAAAAGATTGTATTTAAGGATATAGATTTGTAAAATTTGAAATAGATAAAAGATGGATAGTAAAACAAGTAGTACAAAATATACCTCAAATCCTCCTACTCGTATATTTGAAGGGCGAAGGCGGATATTAAAGTAGCTTATGAAGATGTTAATGACTTGTTATCACTAATTATTGCAAAACTAATGTTTAAACGTGCTTATTGAACTATTTATTGTTAAACTATTTTACTTATTATGAACCAAATTTCTTTGTGTACTAAAGTTAAGAAATATTAAATTAGTCAAGTGAACTAATTTTTTTTTATCTGAAAAAAAATGAATAAATAGAAGCATTTTAAATGCTCCAACCTGTTACACTAAATGAAATACAATCTCAACACATGTGTGGCAAGTGACATAGAAGAGTTGTTAAGTGAAAATGTTTGATGAATAGTTAAAAAATGTGGTTTTGAAGAACTTAACACAGTAGATATAGTATTAATGTGATTTAATATTACACACCCCACTTACATATACATGAGCTTCAACCTGAGAAGTCTATGATAGAAAATAAAAAAGATGGGAAGTGCATAGAAAGATTATAATAAGCTTAGAATTGAATGATAAAATTGAATTATTTGGCAATGTCTCTAATTACATCGAAACCCATCTCCGTTGGATCCGTGGCTTGGAGTTCATAGCTGATTCCATCCAGTGCTCTTCTCAGCCCATCCTTGGAAGTTGCGTACAGAATCTTTGCTCTGATTCTGGAAGCTGTTGGAGACCTGATAATACACATATGTATCTATTAATTACAATTCAATTACTCCATAATAACTATTAAATAATATAGGTTAATTGAATGAACCGGGTCCCCTAAAAACACCCTTTTATTTACGCATTATTGACCCATTATTATTACTACAACTGTTAATCCAGAGACACTGGGTTGGCTACTTTTGTTTGTATGCAGAAAAACGCAAAGAAAATTAATTGGAGCAGAGAGAGGAAGCACCATGCAATGAAGAAGATCTTGCTCTTGCGGCAGTTATCAACGGTGACGAAGTCGAAGTCGAACACCGCATATCGGCAATCATCGGTGGGCAAGGAAGCCGTGAGATCGTGGTAGCCGTCGGTGGGGCCACCCAGTTTATCGACGGTGACGAGCCTGGATCCTTCGTCGATCTTGAACACTATGTATCTGTGCTCCTTCTTCCATTTCATATCCATGAACGACTTCTTGCACTCATCCGTCACCCACATTCCAGTGGTCGCCTGAAATTAATTAATTAATTCATCATCAGAACAAATGAGGAACATCTACACAAGCTACCTAAGTCTAAAGTACGCATGAATTTAGAAGATCAGAGTAGAGAGTGAAATTACCATCTTGAAAGCCATCGCCATTTTTTTTTTCTCTCCTCAGATTTCAGTAAATGGTTGGTCGGGTGGTATGAGAGCAACAGCTGGCCCTATATATAAAACTTTATCTGCTCAAATGCCATTCGCCTTCCCTCCTATTTACACTCTTGTCCTCCATTTTATTTGCTGTCAATTTCTTATAATTCAATTACTATTTTTTACTTTAATATATTTCTAATCAATATATCATAGCATTTATTAATATAACTATGCAAAAATATTTCAAATATATACTACATCCTACATATGAAAGGAGAACAAACTTTTTTTCATTAACTTTATTTTTTAAGGAAAATACTTTGATTATATCTTATGTGATTTACCTAATTATTTTAATATATATATAAAAAAAAAACACCACTAGAACTGGCTTAATAATAATAAAATTGATAGTTAAATAATGTGAAGTGTACTGGTATGGGCGAGACCGAGATTCGGTTTTCTTGACCGAGATCAGGGAAACCTGACCGAGACCAGGAAAATCTGACTGAGACTAAGGAAATCTGGCCGAAACGATGGAAACCACCACGGACGGTCCGACTGACACATAAATTCATTAACGTTCAAATCAAGGTCAGTGAAGTTAATCTGTTATTAAGGATTAGGTAATACATCTATAAGTGTGATCCATTCCACTAATCAGGCCCAATAAGGTAAACCCAAGGAGAAAGGTACGTCATTTATTACGATGCCACCTATCCTAATACTGATCACCCACTTTACTAACTTGAGCGTCAGAGTGTCTTCTGCAGGTACCCCATTCGGTGTTCACCCAACAACCTGCTCGACCGAAAGAGGAAGACGAAGACTTTAATAATTCTCTAGGTCTCATCTCTCTAGCAGGAACATGAACCAAGCTAAATCTTTTCTTTAAATAAAATATAAATTATATGATATATTTTTTCTATAAAAAATCATGATAAATTATTTTATTGGATCGTATTTTTCTTGCAACAATTATATAAGATCAGTAATTTGTTATTATGTTAAAACTATAAGGCATAATAAATGGAGTTAACCATAGAAGGTAAAATTTAAGATTTTAAAACCAATAGTACATATACAGAAACACTTTATCTCTCGGAAAGAAAAAATGTTGGATGTAAGTGGGTCTGTAAGATAAAACATAAATGTGATGGAACAATGGTCAATAAGTGGAGTTTATCCAATTAATTTATGTCTTAATCTTTACATCGTTGATTAAGTTCAACATTTATAATTTGCACACACCAAATTGAGAAGGAACGATACAATTATTTTCGCGATTCAGATTTTTAAGTCTAAACTTTAACTGAAGCTATATATAAAAGAGTTTACACTATCTTTAATTCAAAATTCTAATTCAAAATCTTAAAACAATAATGAATTTATGACTCATTCTCTTTACTTCACACTCACGATTTTCTTTTATAAATGTCAATATAATATATTAACTACATTACTCTATAGAGTTAATAATGTCATAAGCTTTCAATGAAAACATACTCTCTAAAAAAAATTCAACTACTATTAGAACTCCATTTCGTCAACATTTTTAAAAGTTCCAACAATACTAAAAATATGGACATCTTGAGTGAGAACATCCACATTACAAGTATTTTTTGTTCGTAAAAATTTTTTAAGGTTTGATTTTATTTCTTATAAAATTTAAGAGTAAATTATTAATACGCTATGAGGTTTTTTCTGCCTTTTTTATTATTCTTATAACGATTTTTTTATAAGTGTTAAATAAGGTGTATAAAGTGCGATTGGTCAGTGGACCGATGAAGTAATAGCTCAAAGTTTAAAATTTAATTGTAATTGAATTATTGGTTAAACTTGCATAATATTAAATTTTAAAAATAATATAATATGAATAACGTATAATATTATTAACTAGATGAGCATGAGATGGTTTAGGTTATATTTATGCTTTTTCGTACTCAACTTGAATTTTGTTAGGTGAATACAAACTCAAGTAAGACATGATAGTATACTAAGTAAGACAAAGTAAATTCAATTTATTAACATAATTTATAAATATTAATAATGGCTAAACTTAAATTTAACTATATTTAAAAAATTTATATTTCAAAATATAAAATAATATTATCTATTAAATTGAAGAATTTTCTTATTAATATATGTTGATAATATTTCTATTTAGAAATGTCATAACATTGAAATTTAGAAATACAAAAGCAACGATGCTTGGAATTATAAGTATCAACTGATTGAACCTTTTTAGTAATTGATTCTAACTTACGATTATGATATGATTAAAATAGTAAGACGAATTTGAAAGTGTATGAGATATTAAAGTTTTAAATAAATGACAAAAATAAGATAATAAATAAAGAACTACAATTGAACTTAGAAATTTACGAAAATTAAAATCATACTTCGAATTTATGGAAACGAATATGAAACTTACAAATTTAGAAATTTAGACTGAAATACTGTTGTACGAGCTACAATCAAACTTGATGTCTGTAAGTCTAAAACTAGACTAAAAAAAATTCTAAAGAAAAAAACATTCGTCACATAGCACATGACAACTATCTCATCTAAAGTGTTGAGATGGTACTAAAATATTAAACCTGATACATTTTTTTTTTTAAAATGAAATATGAAAAATCAACAGTTTTGAAATAAAAAAAACTAAAAAAAGACTTGTATACATTATAAGGACACGACGGTAAAAATCACAAAATCATGCTAATGAGCAGGAAAGTACGACGTACAAAATCCAAATTCTATGGAAACAATACTTCATTTAATTTCTTTTCTATTCTCTACAGAATATAAACTTTGTGTTAATCTAACCTGCGAAATACAATGAGTAAAGCCAACGAAAGTAATGAACTAGAAAAAAATGCACAGTATTGTTTGAAGGGAACGGGGGAATCTGAGCAACGAAAATTCCTAAACATTTTACAGGGGAAATTTAATACTATGAAACAGAAACAGAACTCTAATTTATTGCCGCTTCAAGAATGAAACTCTTCTTTCCTCATCCCACAGACTCTTGGGTATCTCTCCAGAGTCCAGAGTCTGCAATGACTACTTTCTTTCTGGGTTTCCCATTGTAGGTTCCAGCACCCCCTTCAATTGCAAACACAGTATCCATGCCTTGGACAACCTTCCCAAACACAACATGTTCTCCATCTAACCTGGAAAGTTTGCAAAGCCAATTCATATCAATTTATCATAACATGAAACTCTGACTTTCAGTAAATTTAGTTTCCGCATGCAACATTACAAATAACATTTTGGCCAAATTAACATGGTTGCCTCAGAAAAAAAAAAAAGCTGTTTGTTTGTTCACAACTAATGGTAACTGTACTGATAGGGTCGCACAACCGACACTCTGACTCGGCATCCGGTCCAAACTAACCAACACAGCCAAAACCATTACGCCTAAATAAGGATTAACGAGACTAATCAGCGATCAATCACTAGGCAATGCACTCCTCCTAATCATGATCCAACTCCCTAATCCGGCTCAATAACAAATGTCCCATAGTAATCATACAAATAGGCATAAATTCCAAAAATCAAGTACGTCATTATACAGTACTAAGAACACCAAATGCCGAATACCGAATTCTCACTTATGCGTCGGCGTACTTTTTGCAGATACCATCCGAGCCTAAAGCTAACGAGAAAGAGGAGCGAAGGAGAGTTCAGCTGAGAGGAAAGAATAAGGTGCAGACCGACCGACCGAAAGAGTGTCCGAATCGTTTTCTTGGTTCCACCCCGTTCGAGAATAGTAACAACCTAGCTTCTGATCCCTTACTAGAAAAACACTTTTTTTTCCAGTTGGCTGGAGAGGAGAATTTCACAGAAGAGCACAGATGGTTCGAATTCGAAATGATATTAAAAAGAGTGATGGATTGACAGGACTTGGGATTGTCTGAAAAATTTCCCTAAATGGTGGAATAACTTACCAACCGGTCTTCACTGTGGTAATAAAAAACTGTGAGCCATTGGAATCAGGACCTGAATTCACCATAGAGACTACACCTGCAACCGTGAAGCATATTTACAACAACTTAATCTTACACCTAGAAAATGAAGAAAAATGTCAACACAACAAGTCTTTTTTTTTAGAAAATAAGATAAAATGCTTGCATCCAAGCAAATCTGTTACTGACCCGCATGTGAATGTTTTATCTTGAAATTCTCATCAGGAAAGGTACCACCATAAATAGATTCATATCCTCTACCATCACGGTGGACAATGTCACCACCCTGAAACATGAAACCTGATATTATCCTATGAAATGGTGTTCCTTTGTAGTGAAGTTTAACACCATTGGCATTCTTTCCTTTCTCCCCTGCACAATATGCAATGCTCATAATCAGTATGTAAACAACATCGAGGTTAAATTAACAAAAACAACATGTAGACTCCAAGTACCTGTGCACAGAGCTCTAAAATTTTCTGCAAACACAAGATTTTTAATCAATTAAAGTTGCAATACATGAGGATAATACAAGTGTTATTCCATTATATCTAATGAGGTAGATTCATCAGGCAGATATACATGTTCAACTTACTGAAAAGACTGAAGTCTAGACCTAAAGGATAACTTATAAGTCACAAACTCTAAAATTTCTACAGAGGGGTCTACTCACCATTCGTATTCTTACTTAAAGAAACTGGGTAATAGACTAAAGAATTGGATTGTGAAATTAATGACATACCCACAGTTTTTGGTACAACTTGGCCATATAATCCAATGACAATCCTACCTGCATTAGTTAGTCCATTACAAATGAGAACAATTGGTTAAAAATTATAAAAATCAGTATGGTTCCAAATGAGAACAATTGGTTAAAAATTATAAAAATTGCTCCAAACCTAAACGTTGTCCATCAATATCAACATCCAAGAATACTCTGTCTGTAATTTCCGGCTCTTCTTCTTCTTTCTCTTCAAACTACATAAGTAAAGGTGAATTTTATTATTGACATAACACTAACCAGCCAAGATGGGAAATTTAAGTGGAAGTGGAAAAAAGTTTACAAATGAATGAAGCATCAATTTTCAAACAAAATGCTTCAAAAACAAGTGTAATTTGCAAGGGTTGTAGCTGGTTCTCTTAATAAAAGTGTACAGCCATAAAGGGATAAAGCCAGGTTATGGAGAAAGCATAGTAGGGTTATATGAGCCTTAATTAACTTTTTACTTTTATTCATAATTATATTAGTTCCAACATTGTTTACTCTCATGAAGTTTATTGAGTTTATATGAGCTGGGTATTTGGACAAAAGCCTGCAGACTACCCCTATAACCCACAATCTGCATGGGTATTTAAGCTAAAAATTGCATGCCGGTTTTTAAAACCCAGTCCGTATCACCTGCGCAGTTACCCGCATCCAATGTAAAAGAATGTCAGTATTACAACACAAACCATTAGGTTTTCAATTTCCTATTGTTAACTTTCACCAACAAAAAGTTCAACAACCACGCTCCTTATTCCACTTTGATTCACATCCAACTTCCACATTCCATTGCTGTCACCACTACCACATCCCGAGAGGTTTTCTGAATTTGCCTTAGATTTGAAGATTCAACGCGTGTTTTGTGGCTTCGATTCTGACACGAAAACTTCTCTGCTTGCCTTAGTCCTTGAAGTCACGCACAGCCAGATTCCCTTACTCAACTCCTTTTTATGCCAATATGTTAACTTCTACTCGTTTCGGTTTAGACTCAATTGTTTGATTCAATTTATTTTACTGCTAGTTATGTGTCTCGCTGATCTTTGCTCTTCTAAAGGACTTACCATATAAATCTATTTTTTGCACAATTTTGTAACCTTGAATCTATAATTAGAAGTGTTGTTTGTAGAATTTAGTGGTGACAGTGTTGTTCACAAAATTTTATTTATCAATGCTTCTTGCTCTTCCTTTGCCTTTCATGTTTTAATTATTACAAGTTAATTTCATAAGATATCAATAAATGTTTCAAATTGAAATATGAATTTCTCTGATCATCAATTCAATGAAACTATTGCTATGTTGGATGAAATAAATACTCAAAGAACTCAAGTAACATCCTCTAATCCTGAACTTGAACTTAAAAAATCAAAAAAGGTCTAAGGGATTGACATCTTATGTATGGAATTAATTTGATAAGCCAATAATATAGCTCCATGCAAGTCTTATGGGAATAAGATTAGAGAGTGAAAAATTGGAAGAATCTAGCACATGAAGGATGTAATTAAACATAAATGATGAATGAATATAATGTTTGGAAGTATTTTATATTTTAATATGTAATTTAATGTTTAATGCACTTGTATTTGAATTTAGTTTACTTTAAGAAACACTTAAAGTGTGTTTGAAGTATATTAAAATTATTTTTAATTATATTTGTGTAGGTGAAGGTAAGCCCGTATAACAAGTGGGTTTGCAAGACGGGTGCAGTCTATTAAAATAGAAGTTTGTTTAAGATGCAAGCTATGGATGGACATTTTTTAATGCGTTATTGCGGGTGCAGGTTTAAACAGGTGGGCTCAACCGCATACACAAATCTACTTATGCCACTAATTTTTTCCAAATAAAGGATAGTTAGATAGAAATTCAACCACAATTGTCCGACATGAACATTCCTCATGCTGTTTTATAAAATTTCTAACTCTTTTCTCCATTGGCAACATTACTCAAAATTTCTCTGTCCCTCACTGCACATGAATATATGATTAATATGGTGGATAAAACAACCCCGCCTAAAGCTTAAATTTTAAGGTTAAAGCTTATGAATGGCTTCACTATATCTCTTAATGCTTATCCAAAGTCATGAACTTGAAGCATGGACAAGTACATTCCTACTGTACCTTAGCTGAAACTCAACTTATGCCCATTGAGTAAAGAGGCTGATATTTGATAACTTATCAATGACCAACTCTCCTAACACCTATCCTAAAAGGTTAAATTGTTAGGCTAAGAAACATGATTACTTCCCACTTTAGACAATAGATTTTAAGTTTGAAGTATAGATAACACACAAAACCTACTTCATCATATACTAAAAATGAGATAGGCAAGAATCAAACTCCTGACCAGTTGGTCAAAACCTAAAATAGGCTCTAATCTAATACACATCAATAGCTAACACTCCTAAAAACTTAAGCGCTAAATCCTTCAGGGGCGTCTTTTTACCCAGATCTTTCATCTAGTATTGGCTTCTGATTACAACTGACTAGACATACCAAGGAGTAAGAAGTGCTACAAAAAGATTGAATGGTAAAGAAACGTAAAGAGTTAAATCTAAACTCTCTGGATCAAATTGAAAATAAAAGGATATAAATATCTCTTGTAACCAAGGCTATCAAAGTTGAGAGTTTATAGGTGTGTTTGATACACACCAAGGTACAACACAAAAACAACAAAGGACAACTACTCAAGCCAGAGGACAACTTTTTGTCTCGTACCTTATTTGATGAACAATGTACAATAGAAACATTATAATGTGAGACTTATAGGAATGCCCTTTCATTGTTGTCCCCTTCGTCTTCTCTCATTCATATCCTTTATCATCTTCTTTTCCCTCCAACTATTTTTTTTTTTGTTTTTATTTAAATTGTTTCAATATAGCATAAAATTACTTGTTCATATTTGATTATAGATCGTGCCAACATCAAATGATGGACAATAATTGGACTAATTGATGGATAAAAATCTCAGATGTTGATGAAATGATCGGCAATGTTGGGTCACTCTAATGATATTGTTGGAAATCTCACATCGTTTAAAGATATGGTCAAATAATAATATATTGGTAGGTGCAAATCTCACCTTACCAAGCCAGTTTTGTAAGGTTAAACTAGACTTAAAGTTTCCTTTCATATTCTAACAAGGTTTGTTGGGCCCTATTATGAGACTCATTATTGGATCACCCACAAATATCTAGTTACATGCTCAAGATATCCAATCCTTGATGTTTTAGAGATCACACATCATCTAGAGATATGGTCAAATAATAATATATAGGTGAATGCAGAATTCACCTTACCAAACAGGTTTAGTGAGGTTGAGAAAGACTTAAAATCCACTTTCATAAGAGATACTTGCATGTATATACTGGAAGCTCTTGGCATAACTCAAAGGGAAAAGGAAATCAGAATGGGATCAGGAACTTGCAGGGGAAAACTGGAAAAGACTAGAATCTCAAATACCATATGAGGAAAAGATCTTGGTGATCATGACCAAGTAAGACATGTCAATATTCTCAGCCACACTGGGCATGTCTATAATTGCAGCACTAGCAGGTCCTCTTCATTCAGCAATAACACCAGCACATGTACCTATGAAGAGAACCAAAAATGGCAGGAAGTGACACACCTTAAGGACAAAGTAGACGCGTGAAAGGGAAATGATTATAAGAAGGACAGCTTTGACTTTTCATTTTCATCATGCACGTGACAAAAAGTTGTCCCATGATTTAGAGAGTTACAAACTTTTATACCTTTGTTTTCTCCCTCATCACTTGTTTTGTTATGTTCCTTAACCATTTTTTAAATTGAACGGAACAAATAATTTTGTGCAGTCTTTGTCCCTATCTAAATTCATGGAAACTCAGCAGAATCAACTCAAAGCAAGAGTTCACCTAACATAAAAATAATGCTTAAAATAGTTATTAAAACTGTTTCAACATGTAATACAAATATATCACAGTTCAACTCAGTTTAAACCCCATTCAAACTGGGTCATGACATCTTAAATACATAGCCATTCAAAATATGCTACTCAAATTGTTACCTTATTAGTTGCTTGTCGAACTGGCTAGTCAAACCTGAGTTTCACAATACTAGTTGCTGGTTAAAAACTGCTGCATTCTGAGCAAAAATAATGTGACCCAAAAAGTTCTCAAACTCAACCCATGACTCACAAGTTAATGCAATCTAATCTATGTCTATCTTGTTCCACCCAAGTCTTTTCACCATCAAGTTTCATGTAACAGTTACAGAACTTGTTTTCCCCTGGTGGAAATGTAAATTGGTTAACCCCAAAGTATAATTTACTTTTCCTTCTTAGTGGCAAACTTGACTTCAAATTTACACAAACCAAATTCAGAACTTCCTTGCTTGGTGGTAAATAATAAGTGAAAGAGGTAAAACATGAATCTCAACATGTATGTTATCATACCACCAAATATTTAAATTACTGATAAAGTCATAACCTAAGAAGAACGGATACATCATAGAAGAACCATACTTCATATATTCCTAAAGAATCCATAACCCACAGAGGCAGATATTATAATGAACTCCGCACATCAGAAGGATTCTTGACCATGGGAATACACATCTAAAATCCAAATCAGTAAACCGTGTTATCCAAGTATAATGTTAGTGATATGGAAGTCATTCTACAATCAACATACAATGGTGATCACAGTACTTCTGTACTCTACCAAGCAAACAATCGCATTACCTATGTGCATGCCTTTATCTACGTACTATTTGCTATGTTAACAGCTCAGCTTCACTCTTCACAATTTATCAAGCCGAAGACTCGACTTGCCTATGCATCCCTACCCGCATCATCAATCAAATGGCCATCAGAAGGCTATCAAAAAGATTATCACATTCCCCAACGTAGTCAAAGCCGTTTAACTTGGCCTATTAAGGGATGGATTTGAGCGGATCAAGCCTACTGCAATGCAAAAGCTAACATCTGACTACATTTTTTTTTCGTATCGGAAAGTAAAAGTAAAGATAGAAAGAAATTGAATTACACCTAAAACCATTGCAACCCAGAATTCAATCAGCGAAATCAAATTAAACGACATCCCATTCTTACAAAGTAGTTTACACCAAACTCAACCCCACAGAGTTAGGATTGCCCTTACTTGTATCCTCTATTTTCACACCATCTCTAGTCGACGTGTGACTTGTGCTTTTCCCAATACCCATTAGGCTCAAAATGCCCGATTCATGGCCAGATCAAACAATTAGGTCGAAACCCGGTTCAATTATCCGAATCAAATCCACAAATGCAGATAGTAAACAAAAAAAAAGCGCATACCCGTCTGGAGCCAGATATTGCGAGAATCAAGAAAATTGTGAGAACAATGACGAAAAGGAGGCATCGCGGTTGAACGAGGAAGGAGATCGCCCTTCGCATTGCTTCAATTCCCGGAATAAAGTGTTGCATCAAATCACAAAAGAATCGCAACTTTGTAATCCTCCATTGCAGAGACCTAGCTGGGTTTGTCTCGGAATCGTTTTAGCCGCAGCTACAAAAAAAACGCTACAGTGCGCAGTTTCTGAAGGTTGAAGAAGGCTCCAGTTGCAGAGGGCATAAATTAAAAAATGTTCAAACCAAATAAAATAACAAAAAGTCATTTGATTTTTAAAATAGAAGCATAGTGTCATTGTTTTATTTTTGTTTCCAATCCAACATGCACGCCCTCATGCTTTGGAGTTTGGTTTAACGGGGAAATTCTACTGTATGAAGGGCACAGGAGTGGACCTAGCATACCCTTTCATGCAATGCTTTTTTCTTTTAATTTTATTCAAATTGCTACATTCTTTTTTAAAATTACACTGACTTAAATTTACAATGTTGTTTAAGTTTCCACCAATTTAATTCAACAATCTTTCAATTTTTATTTTAATCTGATATAATCTTTCAAATTTTTATTTTGAAGTAGAAGAAACTCTAGTACTATGACAAGTTTTTTGTAGCACTCGCTATTCTTTTTCTCTGCCTGAAAGATTAGTTGAAATGTATCTAATACATTTTGGGGAAATTTTTAATTATTTTTTGTTGTGATATGTTAAACTTTGTAAAAAAAATTATCTCTTTAATAATTCGTATTAATAAATATGGCTGAAAAAAATAAACAATACGCATTGACATTAATATGATAATCAAGAGATATAAAATCGATTTAGTAATAAGAATGATTATTTTTTGTTTTTGTAAGTGTCCGTTTAAGTCATCCCATCAAGAAATGATAATTAGATGAGTTTAGTTTTATTATATTATCAACAATACATATACATTGAAATCATTTAAATATATTAGATCATACATATAAAACATTTTATTGAAATAATTTTCATTTTTGTAACGTCTTGTGCAATGATAATTAAGAGTTAAATTTGTTTTATATATGAATATATGAATGAATATGAAAGATGAAGTGTTACTGGAGGATGGTCAATGAAGAGCCCTGATTAGAAGGGAAATGAAGAATAGGAGATTAATTTTAGGAAGGTAGGTCCTGGTTTTGAGGTATTTTTTGTGGGGTTGTTAGTTGTTGGAGCTAAAGAAAGGTGGAAGGTGGGAGGTATAAATAAGGGAAGAAGCAGGAGAGGAATATCAGTGCACTCAACATCGAATAAAGTGAGAGAAGAAGATCAAATAAAGTGAGAGAAGAAGATGGCCTCATTTATCGCAAGACACCTTCTTCTCTCTTTGGCTCTCTCCTTCTCTATTCTTCTTCTTCTTCCCGTCGCCCTTTCCGATGGCCCCGAAGAAGCACCGGCGTTGTCCCACCACGGTGGACGCTTAACCACCGGCATCTTAAGAGTTGGCCTCATGTGGTACGGCCCAATTCCAAGAGTCCAAAGGAGGGCCATTCTGTCCTTTTTCAGGTCGCTCAACACCGTCACCCCCAACGCTGATCACCTACCCCAGGTCGCATCGTGGTGGAACATGGTCGAGAGTTATCAAGCATACGCCAAACCAGGTGCAGTTGCTGCACCCAAGATCAGGGTCAAGGTGGTAAACGAAGCGTTCGACGAAGAGTATTCCTACGGAAAAGTGCTCATCAAAGATTTCATCCAGCCCCTTATCCCCATGGCAACCGGCGGAATTCCAAACACCCTCGCTGTGATCGTGGCCTGCAAGGGTGTGACCGTACAGGATATGTGTGCAGGATCATGCGCCCAGCACGGTCTTATAGATAACCAAACTTACGTTGCCGTGGGTGACCCAGAGGACGAGTGCCCTGAGTGTGCATGGCCATTCGCAGGGAGCAGTGGAAAGACCGGCGAAGTGATGATCCCACCAAGCGGTGATATTGGAGCTGATGTGATGGTGAAGTTGTTGGCCGGAGGTTTGGCCGGAGCAGTGACAAACCCTTACGGGGATGGGTTTTTCTCAAGTGCACGAGGAAACCATTTCTACGAAGCCACAAGCAAATGCCCTGATCTTTTTGCATCCGACCAAATACCTTTGGACTCCGAAACTGGTGCTGCCTTCAATGCTGTCGGCGACAAGGGCACCAAGTTTTTGCTCCCTGCCATCTGGAACCCCAAAACTTCTTCCTGCTGGACTCCTCTCTAGATTATTTTATCATTCCTGTATCATGCTTCTATAATATTTTTTGACAATATAAAGTAATCTTTTTTGGGACCATCAACTCCTTCTCACCCTTCTTTTCAATTTTACATTTCGGTATTAGATTACATAATTTACTTCATCGTTTAAGAATTGCCTCACGCAATTATAACATGTCAGTCAAAATCGATGTCTTATTCAAATATCATAAAGAAAGGTATGAATCATAAATCAGGATATCTTAACACGATCAGTAATAAGAATTTGCTCACGCAATTATGAAACTTAGGTAATCAAAGTCGATATCTTATTTAATATCAGAAACAAAAATATGAATCTTAAACGGAATATCTTAACACGAATATAAGATCCAATAAATTTTATGAAATTATATATATATATATATAATTAGGTGTAAACGATACATCTTACTTACATAATTAGTACCTTTCCCTTTTTTTTCTTCTTTAAAACTGTTTATTTTTTTAGAAAAGAATACTCACTATCATTGGTTAAATTAAGACAAACAGCTTAAACCAGTGAATTATTTTCAAACAAACTTTAAAAAATTGAATAGAAATTATATTTAAGTTTTTTTTTTTATGTATTTCAAAGGTATTACAGATATATGGGTGAAAATATAAGTAGTTTTATACTCTAACTTCCATTTAAATTGTTGGTTTTGTAACAAAAGTTTGTTACTTTTAATTGTTTAGCAAGGAAGGAAGGTAAATTAGTAGAAAGGAACTGAACATGTCCCATATACATCTCCAGCTTTCAGTTTGCCCATCCCATCTTCCAACAGAATCTCTCTTTTATGCAATCACCACATGTGAATACCAGATTCAATTTTTTATAGGCTGGATAAACAAAAGAGTAACTTTTTTCCTACATACAAAATAATAATATATCTAAACTAACTAATATTGTAATTTAAATTCATATTCAATTCATCCTTTTCATTAGTTACAAAACAATGGCAAAATAATAATTTATTTAAATAAAATAATCTTGTAAATTAAATTCATATTCAGTTCATCATTTTTATCTATTTCACGGTTTAAATTAGTAATGTAAATCATGATTATGTAAAGTTTCATACTCCCCAACTTCAATATTAATTTGAATGGTTTTTCTTGTTTGCTTCTTACTTAATTTTAAATTCCATAACAAAAACATAATTCTTTATATTTTTCTTTAGTCCAATTCTTTATTTTTTTACATTTAAAGAAATATAAAGACAAATATTATAAGTAAAATAGAGAATAAAGTACTAATTTTATTCTAAAGTAACATTAACTATATAAAAGGAATTCCAATTACGCTAGCAGTAGTGTTGTCGGATTACTTATTGTTCTCGCTAGGGAGATAAGACCTATAGAACTGTTGACTGGCTTTGTTATCCTTCTTCCGGTCGGACAGTCAGCTCGAACTTCAGCTTGCTCCTTTTCACCTTAGCGCTACTCATTCAGGTCTCAGTCGCTCTATCCCAAGTAAATGTCGAATGGGGTACCTGCAGAAGACACTCCAACGCTCAAGTCAGCAAAGAGTATTCGATCCTCGGTTGTCAGAGTATATTTAGTAACGACATACCTTGTTCTTGGAATGTGCACTATTTATATTATTTTAATGAGCTTATCTTATTGGGCTGAATTAATGGAGTGGATCGTACTTAGGGGCGTATTACCTAGTGGTTTAGCTTTGTTGACCTTGATTTGAGTGTTAATGGGCTGGGTGTGTCGGTCGGCCCACACAGACGTGCTGGACTCGGCCCGCTCGATCATGGAGACCGAGTTATGGTATTGATCATTCGGTCCATACCAGTACAGTAATAAAAAAGAGGAAGAAGTGAGACACGTGTTCACATTATAGAGTCCCACTTGTCACGTCCAAAATGCATTTCAGATTCCTATTTTTAGTAAAAATTGCATTGTTTTAATTTTAATTTATTTTGAACTTTTTTTTCTGGTGCTACCATTTGTCAAAAGTTTTTCCGAGAGTCCCCTCCATTTGTTTTATAGATAGATTTTATAAAATAGAATTGAAAAATTATGTAACAGTTATTTTTTAAAAAGGAAAAATTATTTAGTTATTTTTTAAATAAATGATAAAATTATTTATTTTATTAAAAAGTCATTCATTAAAAAATTTCCCAAATAAAAACTGATATAAAAAAATTACCAAATGATACATTATACAAGGTATAGATAAATAAAAAATAAAAAATAAAAATAGTTTAAATTAATAGTTTTAATCCTTCTTTCTTTTTTAATCTCACAATTAACGAGTGAAATATATATTAAAACTACTAAGTTAGAATAATTTGATAGTATCCTGAAATAAAATTATATATTTTGATGATACATACGTAATGAATGAAAGAAAATGTAAAATGTTTGTTTGTTGTTTTGGTATTCGATGTTCTAACTTGTAACAGATGGCGATGAGTATGGTTGAATTTGTGTGTTGTATTATAGTAGCCAATAGATATGCACGGCATCTTAACTTTGTGTTAGTCTTCACGGCTCAATAACAGTGGGCACAAACACACCCTAAGGTAGCCGCAAAAAAATTCAACTATAAAACTTCTGCAACTTGTTTATAATAAATCCATAATGGAGTTTCACAGGCCAATTGCATGCATGCTGAAGATCATAAAACTAACAAGTTATAATATAAACAAATTACGTAACCTGTTCTTTATTTTTATTGTTCTAGAGATAAAAGGTTTAATTACGAGAAACGGTTGGTACTTGGTTGGCGTCATTGACGCTACAACTTGCTACCAAGCTTACCAAACAAAACCTTTTCAATTTACCTTTCTTCAATCACTTACGTAATATGCTTCTTATATATGGATTAAATAAAATAATTAATTACAAATTTCATTAATGAATACACCTAAAAATTTAATATGATGAGAAAATTATAACCTATACATAAATTTCGCAAATTAAAATAAAACATGATTTCAATATAATACCTTAATTAATGCTTAATTTAGCATTACATTGTAAAAGTTGCAATGATAAGTAACTGTAATGTAATAGCACAAAAATAAAGTTAGAAATAATTAATTGATGAAAGAGTTATAAGCAATCAAATCAGATTAAAGAAAAAAAAGTATAAAAGATTAAAGAAAAAAAAGTATAAGTTATGATAAAAAGAAGAACTTATAGAAAATAAAATAAGGATAAGAGTAAGAAGTAAATAAGGGATACAAATTTCGGTAAAACCTACGGTGATGACAATGACGGTTATAGATGTATATAAGTTTTTATTTATACTGTTCAAATAATCTAAAATTTTATAATTTATTTTATCAACATATAGGTTTTATTTTTTCATTACATCTTATTTATCACTTAAATAATTATATATATATATATTATTAAAGAAATAATAATAATGATCAAATTATATGCAATTATTGTATGCAATATTTGACGATATTGTACCCAATTATATGCAATTAATTTAATAATTATAGAATCTCATGATTAGTATCCTACCTAATTAGATTG
>Ga0123342_1002010_pt1 | contig 34106 bp, 9 predicted proteins | sample Turbeawhitnodule_FD_89960 | JGI IMG/M metagenome (GOLD analysis project Ga0123342, IMG submission 89960) | Root nodule microbial communities of legume samples collected from Mexico - Turtle bean Mexico white nodule | ecosystem: Host-associated > Plants > Roots > Nodule | place: Mexico: Nepantla... | reverse complement strand
TTTAATTTGTTGAATACTTTTTTTCTAATTATAATTTTTAAATTATATCTATTTATATTTAATATATATTTATTTTCTAATTTTAATTTTTAAATCTACGAAATATGTGAAAGTTGTTTTTTTTTAAAACAAAAATAGCCCATTTCATTATTAAAATTTTTTAATAAGGATAAATTTGTAAAGTAACATTTAACAATTTAAAAAATAAAATAAAACTTCCTCAAACCATCATATCACTCACAAACTTTCATAAATTTTCATTACACATCCACTCTAACATACCCAAATCCAAACAACCTCATTTTCTTCACATTTTCTTCTCACATCCTCACACATCCACTCTCTCAAATCCTCAGACATCCACTCTCCAATCCAAAACACACTATGGAAGTTCTGAAGTTATGACTAGGTAAAGTGTCACTTTCATCTAATTATTAATTAAGATGCTTAACTGTGTTTATTTATTGAGAAACAATAGAAGAATTTAAAAATGTTGTGTGGAGAAAAAGAATAATTTAGAAGATTCTTGTTATGGTAGGTTGAAAGATTCTAGAAGGGACCCAGCAGTGTTGATAATGAATGGCATGACATGCATGCCAAGTCTGATTTTTGCATTAAAGAAAGCCTTAAATTTTGGACAATGAAACTTCCACTACTTCACTCACTCTACCATTTTCTTCTTTTTCTTTTCCTTTCTCTTTGGATTGTGGGCATAGTTGGAGATGCAATGGTTCATGTCTTTGATGTCGTCACAATGCCGTCTTTTCCCAACCTAAAGGAAATAAACTAATAGGGTCCCACTAGGTGGGAAGTGGAATTAGAACCCTTTCTTGGTCATGCCCTAATTATCACTTCCAACACTCCCCAAAATGGGAAAAGATCCTTCCCACCTTCAATATTTATATTTCTCTCTAATGAACACCATATAGTTCTTGTTTTTGTTTAGGTTTGGAAGGTCTTCTTGTCAGTTGGCATCATTTGTGTGTCTGGGAGTATTTGTAAAAGATATTCGACTTTCAATAAATGTTCGATTTTAGATAATTGAGTGTAATAAATGTTAATAAATACGTACATTATTATTATAATATTGGTCAATTTATTTATAAAGATGAATTATGTTTTTATACTTGTGGATCTGTATTAGAACGATTTTCATTGTCAATGTTCTTACATTATGTACGATGTTACTTATAATCCTTGTTTAATCTGTTATTAAGGTGTTTAATTGTGTATGACTAAGGAGATTTCGGTCTCACGCAGTGTAATGGATGCTTAACTTATATGGTTGAGGAGGTATCGGCATTATGCAATACATTTTGTAATATTAATTGAATTCAATAATTAGTATTCAAGAGAGCTTATGATGTTTATTTGAGCCTTTATTTTAAAAGAATTTTGTATTTTCTAGAATGTCCTATTTTCATTTAATGTTTAGGAATCAAATAACAAATATTTTTTACTCTAAACTCATGGTAGCAATATATAAAGATTCTTTGGTAATGTTAATTAGTTTTATGAGTATGATAAAATTCACAATTGAAATGAATAAGTATACTTTTAGATAATTTTTTTTTTGTTTAGTTTCTTTAAGATAATTGAGTTTTAAATTTTTAGATTAAAAAAATATAATTAAAAATAAAATTGTACTAAAATCAATCAACAAGATTCTCTTATAAAAGTTAAATACTAACGAATTTATAGATATTTTGCATTAGTAATATAACCACGAGTTTGAGTTGAAGTTTGGTTGAATGTTTTACCTCAAATGGTTATGACTTAAATCTAGTTTAAGTAATACATAATCTCTTACACTTTGTTTTTGTTTAGTGTAAAAATATGAAATGTAAAAAAGAGGGTGTGAAAAGAGAAAAGTTAAGTGATCGTTTATTTCAAACTAAATATGTAGAAAGTACACAAATTTAATAAATGAAGGAATGCTATTTAATAAAAACATGTCCAAAGATAAGTTATGCACTAATTTATTTAAAATGAAATAGCTGTAAAATGTGTAAATGAAAATGCAATAAATTATGTTTTCTAATAGGTGTTAATGTTTGCACATAATTGATCATGTTGAGACTTTTCTTTTTCTATTTTCAAGATAAAAATATTTTAATTTTGAATTTCAGATAATAAATGTCAAATAATTGATTATAGGATATATTTTTTCACATACTTTTAAAACATAATAAATGAATAAAATAATAAAAATAGTATAAATTATAAAAGAATCAAATAAAAAAATATTATAATAAAAAATTTATTTCTTTTTCTCTTTCTCTTTAATCCAACTTACAATCTTACCATCAGAAAGCACTAAAATGTCTTTAGTAAGCATAATACTACTATTATTATTATTATTGGCTTGAATAATGTTGCATAAATTTCTTTTCACTTTTCAAGACAAAATTATGCAAAAAAAAAAATTGGAGAAGATTGAGTTGATCAGCCAAACAAAATTGAAAAACAAACTCATAAATAAATGTCTAGTCTAAAATATAATAAACACTACAAGAAAATTATGAAATAGAAACCAATTTTTAGAAACCAAAATAATTAGATGCAATAGTAACTAAATTAAAAACCATTTTAGAAACTAAAAGAAAAATTGGTTTCTAAATTGATATCTAATTAGCAACCAAAGTTTTAACTACCAATTATTTAGTTTCTAAATTTGATCTCTAAAACCTTAATTGCTAATTAGATACCAATTTAAAAACTATTTAACAATAATAGAAACTAATTTAGAAACCATTTTTTTTTTAATTTATAAAATAATTTTTAATTTAGTTACTATTGCAACTAATTATTTTATTCTCTAAAGATTGGTTTCTATTTCATAGCGATAATTATTTGATTAAACAAATTATAACTTTTGAAGTGAGAAATCTAAAAAGATAAGCTATATTATTTGATGAGAATTCAACACAACACCAATTCAATTAACACAGTGATGATGCTATTCATGTTATATTAAAAAAAAAATCAGTCTTTGAAATAATAACATTACCTTGAACTCTATTAGTTTTGTAGTACTTTTAGCTGCAACAAACAGACTCATATATATATAATTAAAAGAAACACAGAGAAAGCAGCAAGCTCCTTGGCTGTACTCCAGCTTCTAAGATGCTTTAGCCATCAATAAATCAGCACTAAACTAAAGTGCTTTTTGTTTATAGTACTGTGTACATTGGGGGAAAGCAATGACACTGCAGCTTAGTGGTAACCTTTTTTATTTTGTTTCTATTTGAGGTTCATGTGCTTGGTTCAAAGGACAACATTGAATTGAAAGTTCATGTTTTTATTCTTTACCTGCTCATCATGATGCTGAGCCTCATACCCTTTTACACTATGGAGATGTAGTCATGCATGATGCTCATGATGGTCATGTGGGTGATATACCCTTTAGACTATTGAATTAAGACTTTGGCTGAGGTTTTATGGGGATGATGCAGTGTCATGCATGCCATCACACACCACCCATCAATGCTGTTGTCTCTTGGCATGATGACAGTAATTCAAGTTTGTCCTTGCACCCTGTTTTGGCTTTGAATCTATCTGGGCTTTTTACCTTTTGTGAATTCTAGATTCAATAACAATTATTATTAAAATATCTCCAACAGTGCCCCCACACAAACTATTCTTTATTTTTTTTTTTCACAACTTACATTGCAAGGTTAACAAATCCAAGGAAAAAAAAGAAAGATAATTTTTAATAATAGGTTTATAGTTATAGTTACACCATCTTGTGAGCTTGGGTAAAAAGTAAAAAAAAAATTAACTATATATATATAGACATACACATCAATTCTGTTAAAGATTAAAAGGGAAAAAGCAATTGATACCAATCTAGTCAAAGAAGGAAGGAGGAATATGAAGCAGAAATTGGGGTTGCAATTCCATCTCCTTTTATGCAAATTATTCTTCTAACTCAGCATAAATAACTCATGAAACTGTGAGAGAAGGGGTTATATTATTTCAGGACCATGGAATTTGATTCTATGATGTTCACAAGAGTGTGAAGGAAATGAAAAAAAATAAAATAAGAGACGTGTTGGATTTAAACTGTATTTTTTCTTTACAATAATTGGAGGTGCTTGTGTCTACTGATAAATGATAAAGAGAATGATAAAAATTGATCTTTTATGGCCTTCTTCATTCATCATCATCATCATCATCATCTTTTTTTCAAAGTACTTTGTGAACTCCCTTTCTTCTCCAAGGACTTAACCCCCAAAGGGGACAACAAGTCAAGAAGAACCCTAAAAAAATCCTCTTTTTGAAGGACCATGATGGTCCCTATCATTGTGAATGGATAGTCACTCACACATAATCAAAAATAGCCATAAGATCCCTTAGGTTGATCTCTTGGGACCAAAGAAACTAGAATCTTGGTGAGTAGTAATTACTACCAATGTATTATTAATTAATAAGAGTTATGAATAAGATGGGTGAAGCAAAAGTGACAAAACCATGGCCTCTGATTGCATCATAATAATTGAGAAAAAAAGAACCGAACCACACCAGTAGTAGAAGAGGAACAACCATTGAACCCAACCACACACCCTTGTCGCTCTCACCACTCAACACAGATGCTCTGTCCCAACACGTGTCACTCACACAACGCGAGTACCCTCCACCTCCACCCCAACAACTGCAATGGCAGATCTATTCCCACATCAAACTAATCTAACTTTCTTCTCTGTCGATCAAAATCTTAAAAACTCATTCTTTTTCATCAACCATGTTAAACCTTGTTAACAAGATATACATATATGGAAACACTCATTTTACTTCTATTCATGCAATCAAAAATCAAATGTCCAACAAACATTTAAGAAAAGAAAGTAAGATTCTTTCTGTTAGTCCCAAAACCAACCTCAATTTCTGCAAAGTCAAACTCAGATGAGAAAAAAATTAGTCCCATTTTTCCATGTTTGCAATTGAAAAAAGGAAATGTAAACACTCATTTCACTTGAGAATTGAAACACAGAATAGAGAAGGAGGAGAGGAAGTTGGTGAATTGAGAGAGATTTCATTCAACATAGATGGGAGGACTAAAAATTATACAATTAGTTTTTTTTTTCTTTTTTTGAGGTAAGTAATTTTTATATATTTATATATTTATATATATGTGGTGGTGATTATGAAAAATATATTATTGGTGGTGGTGGTGGGTGGTGGTGGTCATACCCAGAGGGCGCCGACCTGGACGAGTTTGGGGACGAGGTGGCCGCTGACGTGGAGGGCGACGAGGGACTCCAGGCCGCCGACGGAGGCGCCGCCGATGAAGACTGCCGGAGTGCGGGTGGCGTCCGGGAGGGCCGTTATCTCGTGGTCGTCCAATTCGATGACGGTGGGGTTGACTCCGATGGTGGCGAGGAGCTTCTTCATGACGTGGCACATGCAGCAGGAGGAGCGCGTGAAGATGATCACCGGATGCTCCGATATCAGCCGCTGGATACGCGCCTCCGTGGATTCCTCCACATCGATGGAGAGCGACGACGAGGAGGAGGTGGTGGAGGAGTTGGTGGTGGCCGGCGTGGGAGTGGTGAGGTCGAGGTGGACGACGTCGTTTGAGCAGCGGCGTAGGCCTTGCATCGTGTGAAAGGAGAAGTGAGAGTGAATGAACTGAAATGAAAAGTTGAAGTGGTGGAGTTTTCATTTATAATAATAATAATAATAAAAATAAAAATTAATTAATTGATTAAAAGAAATAAATAAAAAAGTTGCTTTGTGGTTGCTTACATCACTATCTATTTTATTTTCTCTTTCTTTTTTGGCTTCATCAACCCTACTTCTCTTCCTTTGCATGCACTCTCCCATGGCTTCTCATCTTCATCTCTCTTCCTCTCATTTGTTAGATAATTTTTTTTCTTCAAATTAAACCCATCTTTGATATATTTATTTTAACCTATTTGAATTTATACATTTTTAGTAAAATTATTACATTGTATGTAAGACTTGTTAAATAGAATGAGATTTTTATAAATTTGTATAAATTTCAATAAATAATAAAATTATATTACTATTGTTTTTATTTTCTCTGCCAATTGAGAGATTTCATGAATTTATCCGAACACATAATCTGAGACTTTGTCCTTTTCTCCTCTTTTGACTTTTTTTCATGTATTTTTTTGGTGCAATACCAATTTCCAAAAAATTAGCAGTGTTTTTGTTTTCTTTGAAACCCCACTTGTTGCACTTTCTTAAAAAATACCTAACTTATGGAGATGAAAGGGGAGGATTAATTTAAGCAAGGTTTTAAATTTGAATTTTAGAAGTAAAAAAAATAGTTAGAAGCGAAGATATTCATAGTAGAAATTGGTTATTGATAAGAATGGTAAATTTAAAAATATTGAGACAAGTTGACCTAGTTGTTGGTAAATTGAAAGTCTTGGTCTATATCTTGTTTAGGGTGATTTAACAAACAGAAACTCAAAGAATAAAAAAACTGCAATCTTACTAATTCACAATGCAATTCAATTTGAAAGTTTAATTAAAGACTCTAAATTAAAAGTGTGTATTTTGAAAAATTGATAAAAAGATAAAGAAATAATAAATAAGTGTGTATTTGAACAACACTAAATCTTAAAAAAATTGGTGACAACAATATTAACTATATAATTTTATTTAATATTAAAGAAATTTCTTTTAGAGATTCTGAATTATAAAAGTAATAGCATATGTTTCTTGAGAGATTAATATTTTTGGTCCATGATTGTTTATCGAATTCAAGAGTTGTACAAGACAAACCTAAATAAGTTATTTTTTGGGGATTAAGTGAGTTAGTATAGTGAATCTAATAGACATTGTCACTCTTAATCATTGATAAATTCATCCTATTCTTTCCTTCAACTGCTTAATTATATTGACCATTATAAATTATTTAAACAATTTAAACAATTTAATAACATTTAAACTAAACAAATCACAACTTCTCTCGATACATTAAAAAAACATTTAAATTAATTTTCATTAACCTACTTACATAGTAGTCAAATAATCTAAGTGCTTACACTTTATTTCGTTTAAACAATGAATTAAAATTGAATATTTGATACACATATATGAAAAGTAAGAAAAATAATTTTAAAATAATGATGAGACTCCTAATATTATTTTTCATTTATTTATTATATTCATAGTTATGTTTTTATCCCTATTTATTTTTCATTTCCCTTCATATAATTCTCACACTATTTTAATTTTAGTTTTATTCTCCCAACTTATTTGCATCCCACATGTGTAGTAAAAAGAAAAATTATTAACTTCCCTTTAAATTAATTAAATTTTAAAAAATGAAATACCAAGCAAATAGTATGAATGCTACATCGACAAGTAACTGCAGAAGAATAAAAAAAACATTGGAATCATGATCTTTGGCTTATTTTATGTATTCACATTCATATTCATATACTATAAAAGTATATATAAATTAAAAAAAATTATAATTCGACCACAAGTACATACATTTATATTATATATTATATATACACAGACATAAAGCATAAGTTTTTCTAAGAAGAGAGAGAGAGGTACACGCGCTGGGAGGCGCGTGGGCGTGGAAGAAAGAAGGGGTTGGGGAATAGGGGAAATTTGGCGGTGAAATCGCGTGGAAGGGTCACATGGGTGAAAAGGAGGGTGACGTCATGTTGACTTGGACGTGGAACCGTAAGATTGAACGATGACGTAACCAAAAGTCATGTGTAGTTAAAAAATAATACCTGCAAGAAAAGTGAGGGAGATAAGTGCTTTTATAATTAATCTTTTTAACTCAAAATCACTTTTTTCAAAACGCTGAATTTTAGCTGTTTAATTAAGTAATTATAAATAGTTATTTTTTTATTAGTAATGTTATTATATGTAATTATATGGACGATTTTAATTTTTCAGCTTATATATTATTATGAAGACGATCTGATGACGTGGACGAGAGAGGAAGGGTAGGGCCCACATCGATGACGTAATCATGGAGAGAGTTAGAGCTTTGGTCGTCATGGTGACGTTCCAGGAGTGCCACGTGGCGTACCTTTTAGTTTCTCTGGGGCAGGAGTGTTGGTGTGGGGCAGCATGCAGGGTAGTGGAGCCAATGAGAGGCTGGCACGTGGCGTGGGGTTTTAATTTGGGTGGTGGTGAGGATGAGGTTATGGGGTGTGGTCCCCAGTGAGCATGATGTGATGAATGTTAGGAAGAGAGTGATGGGAGAAGGTGGACCGTTGATGGTGCTAAATAAGTAAATGTGGTGTCTGCCATATGCTTTCTCATGACCATGCCTTGCGTCACTCTTTCCATGGGACCCTCTTACTCTTTTCCCCCACACTTTTTACATATATATATATTTATAAAAAAACCTTTATTATCTTCACCTTTTTCTCTAAAAATAAATTATTCTGTCAAATTGTTTCTAATACTTAGAACTGTTGAAAAACTTCGTCTTCTTTCGTTTTTCGAATAGGTTGCTAGAGTTACGTAGTGACTCTTCTCGTCTTTATGCTACTTCTCTAGGCCTCGGTCTATCAGTCTCAGGTGGATGCCAAATGAGGGTACCTGTAGAAGACACTTCGACGCTCAAGTCAGCAAAAAGGGTATTCGACACTCGGGGTATACAGTGATAATGACATACCATTCTTTTTGGAATGTGCACTATTTATATGATTTTAATGAGCCTACCTTATTGGGCTGAATTAATGTAGTGGATCATGCTTATAAGCGTATTACCTAATTCTTAATGACGATCTAGTTTTACTGACCTTGGTTTGAGCGTTAATGGATTAAGTGTGTCGGTCGACCTGCACGTCCGTGCAGGTCTCGACCAGCTCGATCAGGAAGACCGAGTCGTGATAATAATCGGTTGGTACATACCAATACACAAATAATTCTTTTTCTTTTAATATTATGTAGTATTTATTATCTGTTTCTAATGTTTTGAGCACTAAAAAAAAAAGAATTTTATAAAAGAATTGTGAGGTTTGTTTTGCTGGTATCAATTGTTTGATTCAAGAAATAGGAATGAATATATAGAATTAAGTTGGGATGTGAATGAGATGGAAGATGATTGAGAGTAGAAGGGAATCACGTAATATACTCTCCCACGTGTGGTGTAGTGCTATTATATCAACATGCATTTTCTTAATCCATAGACAATATGGTTGAATAATTGAGTTTTGCATGCGTGGAAACTTTAGGGTTAAAATCTTGTGCTTCTTATTTGAATCATAGTAATGGTAGTGGAGATGTGGTCAATAAACAAAACGGAATATGCTACGAATTACCTTAGATCACAAGCAACATGGACGTGCTTTTCTTTTCTTTCACACTAACTTCTTATTTATATATATGCTCTTCATTCATCAACTACTTAGACTTCTCTTATTATATTGAGTTGGTAGGTTTTCTAGTAAAGTAATAATAACTTGGAGGCATTTTAAAGATGTCCAATAGATTTTCATTCTATTATAATCTAACTATAACATTATATATTTCTTTAACCTATAATTTCATTTATTTTTGTATTAGGTACATGCAATAGTTACCATATAAATGTGAAATCACAAGACTAAGTTAAGTTAAATTCAACAAACTATAATCAAATATAATATATTTTACAAATAAATTGATGATAAATTTTGCCTCCATATTACTTATATGACAAGAATTTATAAAAACATCATTAAAACACTCACATGATCTTCACAAAAGTTTAAGGAACCTCGTGTACTTAATTTGTAGAAAGATTTAATATCCACACATATATAAGTAAAATCGAAAAGATAATGATTCGAATGAAAGAAATTTATCATCTACAAGAATTATATAGTCATTCTTTCAATATAGATAAATAGGATAGATGGGATTGGAATAAGGATGATTCCCAAACTTACATGGTGAAATCAATGAACAAGAAATTAAAAAAACACAATAATAGAGGAAGAGAAGTTGTATGATATGTTTTGAAAAACTAAAGCCCCGCCATGAATCCTATACTTCACTTAGGAGTGATTAAAAATAAAGTAGCAACACATGATAAATTAATCAAAAGAGGGATAGATGTAGGTACCTGTATTATTCAGGTTTTATCGGCTAAATGATTGATATGATACTGATCAGGTATAGACCCAACTTAAGATAATCGGGTAAAGAATTAACGTGATTTTAGTTTGGTATTATTCTGATAAGAAAGTGAGTTTTTTATCCCTTGTTTATTTTCTACAATTATGTCAATATATCAAGGATTCTTGATTCATTTGTTAAAAGAAATATGAATTGGTGTAATGTCTGGATTTTATCGGCTAAATGATCGATATGATTCTGATTAGGTATAGACCCGACTTAAGATAATCGGGTACAAAATTGATGTGATTTTAGCTCGGTATTATTACGATAAAGGAGTGACATTTTTACTCCTTGTCCTACAATTATGCCAATATATCGGGATTCATGATAAATTTGTTACAAAAAATATTAATTGGTGAATATACTTTTATGGTTTTTTATTCTCGATGAATTCGTAATTTGATGCATTTTATTTATTATTCAAATTCGTTGTTATCTTATTCTGATAAAAAGGAAGAGATGAATCAGAAAAAACTCTATAAAAAGAGAATGACATTCGAAGGGAAAAATAAGTATTAGTCAATCAATACATACTACACTAACCAATTTTATGTTTTCACTGACTTGATAGTCAGAGTATTGTCAACAGGTGGAATCCCATCATCTCACTGTAACCTCCACACATTCAAAATCTCTAGTTACAAAGGGATCATCTTGGAGACCACCTCTAAACTCTCGACCTTCAACTCGACGACCGTGGGACAGGTACAACTGATCCTGCAAACCACCAGAACACTCAGAACAAAAAACCAATATATCGTGGACTCTATTAATTTGTTACAAGAAATATTCTTTGGTGTACTCTTTGGGTTTTATCGGCTAAATGAACGATATGATTCTGATTGGGTATACACCCAACTTAAGATAATCAGGTCAAGAATTAACATGATTTTAGCTCGGTATTATTTCAATAAGGGAGTGAGTTTTTTTACTCCTTGTTCATTTCCTAGAATTATGCCAATATATTGGGGATTCTAGATTCATTTGTTACAAATATTAAATTGTGCATTGTTTGGGTTTTATTGACTAAATGACCGATATGATTTTGATCGGGTATAGACACGACTTAAGATAACTAGGTAAAGAATTAACATAATTTTAACTCGGTATTATTATGATAAAGGAGCAAGTTTTTTTACTCCGATTTTATTTTCTAGAATTATGCCAATATATCAGGGAATCTTGATTCATTTGTTACAAAAAATATTAATTGGCGAACTGTCTGGGTTTTATCGGGTAAATTAACATGATTTCAGCTCGGCGAGAATAATACCAATTTATGTTTTCTAGGTGGGAATCAAGCGAAAAATGTTAGTCACGTTTTTCTCATATGCAAAGTAACTGGCCAAATATGAATGATGTGTGACAAATGGACTGGGATTAGTTTTTTCCATCATCCAAATGAAAAGGAACATTTTCTTCATTTTCATATTAGTGGACTAAATAACAAAATGGAGATGCATGTGAGTGGTAATCATTTTGAATATAGAGCTCCAAAGAGATAATATAATTTTCAAAAATGCAAAACTAAATGGGGTGGAAATCTTTACATAAACATATATTAAAGCATGAGATTGGATTACAAACAAGGATCTTATCTTTAAAGGTTCATATTCTGACTGGTGCCTGAATCGGTTAACATGTTTAACGTTTGTGAAAACTAAACATGATCATAAATCACGTGTAAGATGTTAGAGAGGTGATCATTCTTTAGACACAAACTTTGAATGTTAATATGTTCTTAACATGTGATATTTGAAATCTAAAATGCTCAAGATTTGTGTTAAGATATGTGTATCTGTCTATTATTCTTATATGTTGTTCAATATGCACCTTGGGTTGAATATGGTGTTGGGTTAAATCTAAGTAAGGACTTTTTATATTAGGATCTATATGCCACTTAAGATGGCCAAACATATTTAAACCTTAATTTTTTAATATAATTATTGTCCTACAATATATTTGGGTAGAAAAATAGGAACTTGGGTTTAGTCGATATTATGTTTAATGTTATGTGAGCATGTAAAATTAATTTAAAGTAATAAAAGACCTGAAACTCCAAACCATAATCACAATCTCTTTAGCTTCCTACCCACAACCTCATATCCAATAATGATTGTAAAATTCAATAAGAACTCGATTTCAAAGATTGGAATCTTTTAGAATTTCTCAAATTACTCTAAAATGCAAACAATAAATAGTTTTTAATATTTTCATTAAGAATTTATGATCATCTCATTACACCTAGGACACCAATGAAACAGTGAGATTAGAAGAGATCAATGTAAGATTTTCTAAAGAAGGAAAAGAGGAAACCAAAAATCTAGTTTGAGTGTAAAAATGAAATTTTCAATTAATTTCACTTTTATATCACCCTATTGTCAGTCAAGATTACGCTCACATCACGTTAAACATAATGTCGACTAAACCAACACAAAATTTAATAAAACACTATTTTTTTATATCAACTCAGGCCACACACCCATTCACTATATTTTATTTTTATAATTTTTTATATTTTATTTTGTGTTGTCCAAACTAACGTTCTACTATTTTTTTTAAAAAAAAATTAGTGTCCAATTTAAGTGTCAGTCTCTTTCGCACAAAATATATTTTAATAATTTAAAAAAAAAGTGTTAGCGTCAATGTACTTTTTTCTTACTTTATTTTAATTTTTATATTTATGATAACGTAGAGTGGTTTGATAAATTCTAATAGTTCTTCGATTTAACTGATTTTTTTTTATAGCTAATTTGTTACGTTCTTGTTGTAGAGAGTGAGGAAACTTAAAAAGAAAATGCATTTGAAAGTGAATTTAGAGAAGTGAAATTGTGAAGTAAAAGGCAATGGGGGAGGAAGTGAGTAGTGAGTGGTTAAAGAGAAAAAAAAGAAAAAAGAAATGTTGAATGTGATGATTGCATCTAAATTAAAAAAGTAGTGAGCAATTGAGTTAGAAGAAGTGGAGGAAGTTGTTTATAGGAAAAGGGTTAACGTTGATTGGAGAAGAGGATTCTGAAATGAATGGGAATAAGTGATTCAATAATGCAACATGGATATTAATAGAATAAGAGTGGACCAAAAAGTTTCTAAGTTTTTCTCACTCAATTTTCCATGGCCTTTGGCTGTGGAAGTGTGGAAGCACCACTCACGGAGTCACCCTCATCACCATGCACACACTATTATTACGTGTTATTTTATTCACATCTTTGTTCTAGTTCACACACACCACCCACTTCTTCTGCTTTTTTAAACAAGTTTAGACCCACGTGAACCTTAATTTAAGATTCCATATGTGTTCAAACTTGGGTTGGGAAATTGATCGTGCTCATTTTCTTTACTAGGTCATCATGTAGGTCTCATATTTTCTTGCCTCTAATGTTGTATATGAGAATTGATTCATTCATGCATCTTAATTAGAAGTGGGAGAAGGATTTGATAATGGTGAAGTATGAGGAAAGTGAAGAGAAGGTGATGTCACATATATGATTGGGAGGGTTGTTTATGAATGATGCATGTTGGGTGGTTTGGACTAGGATTCATTTGTTTGTGTTTTGTGTTTGTGAGGTGGTTGACTAAGGTTGATAGGGAGTGAGACATGGGTGACACAATGTCAAGTGACCATGTGGTGCCATTGGTGGGGACACTATGACTTCATCTCTCAATCTCTACCACTCTTCTACCTAAGGAAAACATGTAGGAAAACCTAGGTTGTATTTTTTCTATTTACTATGCCAACATGCTTAGAATAAAATTAAACTAAAATTTTAAAATCCTACAATTCATCAATTAACTTTGTAATTTTTGTACAACATATTAAGAAGTGGACTTTGCATTCACTTATATACCATGAAAGGTTATAATCTCTAGTCAATGAGGATTTTCAACACATCAAGTAGTCCGATAGCGAGTAACACGATAAGTCTAACAAACACTCGCTAAAATAGGCTCGAAATAACTCTAATAACATATTAAGAAGTGAACTTTAGCCTAACTCAATCTTATAAAACCAATTTATAAGATAAAATTTGAATTCTTTTATATAATATAGAATACCCTAATTCATAATCTGTTGGAGATCCCACATCGACTAGAGATTAGAGTCTTTCATTGTATATAAGTGGGTGCAAACCTCAATCTCATGAGCCGGTTTTATGGGGTTGAGTTAGGCTTAAAGTCCACTTTGTAATATGGTATCGAGCCATTTCGAGCCTATCCTAGCGAGTGTTTGTTCGGCTTATATTGTTAAACATGAAAGCCACTTCACAAATTAATGATATCTTGACACAATCCATCCACTTTACAATTCAATAAAATTAATATTTTAATTATATTTAATTTATTTTTAAATACAAAATATTATTATAAATGGAAGTGTTTCACTGTTTGAGAGTGTCAAAGATTTTTTTTCCAACCCAAAAACTTTAGTGATAATGGACCACGGAAGTCCAAATAATTGATTATGCCTTAATATTAGAAAGTGATAAAGAAAAGTGTGTGGCTTCAATCATTCTTCATGTTATCACTCTGCAATTCATATAAAACTTTCCATATAAAGGAATTCAATTTTTTTTGTTGATATATTTTTAATTCATTTTATACTCTACCTTCTAAAATAATTACACAATTGTTTTTATAAATTGGTATGTTAAAAAAATAAATTGTGCAAGGTAAGTATTTAATTATTTAAATAAAATATAATTTAACTTTAAAAATATTTTTATTAGTAATTAGTTTATTATTTATTAAATTGAGTTTAGGGTATTGTTAGTACTTGGTTTAAAATGTTATTAGAGTTAGTTATATTTTTTAACATTACAATTTAGACTTGGATTTTTTTAATATCATTAAAAAAAATAAAAATATATGATTAGAGTTTAAGATTTTCACTAATACAGTTGCTTATTGGAATAAAAAATAAAATATGTACAAATAATATAACAATGTAAACATGAGGATAGTTTATTGTATAATAGGAAAAGTTCTATCTATTAATTATTTTTAAATATGACCTAATTATTTTTATTAATTAGAAATGACAGTTTTTTTTTTACTTTTATAATTGTTTATGAAGAGACAAATAATTCAAATATAGAGAGAGAAGTGCCCACAATTTTTTGTCATAATTGGTAATTGGATTTTATTTATTAAGGGTTATGTACTTAGAAGGCTAATTAGATTTTGTACAAAAAAGAAGGGAAAAAAAGTTAGTTTTCGTTGGTTCTCTAATGGTGCATGTGGTAAATCTATGAAGGCAAAGTTATTGGAAAACACTTGTCGATTACCTGTTCTGTACAAACCTCATTGTTTTCTTCTTTTGTTAGATTTTGGGAAGTTTGTGTTTTAAGTATTATATTGTACAAATTTGTGTTAGATTTTTTCATTAAAGATTTTTTAATTTTAGATTTAATATATTTTTTTATCTAATACTTTTTCAATTATAAAAATATTTTTTTGGTATTAAATTTTATATAAAAAGTAGAGTAGGTTTTACCAATATTATTTGTATTAAAGTTTGAATTGTCGGTAGAACAATTTGAGAAGAATAATTATTTTTTATTAATTCATTTGTGCATAACTTATAATTTACTTTCCATATATTTTACTTAATTTTAGTTTATTGTATTTTGTGTCAGTTTTCGAATACATATTTGATTGTAAAAATTTGTGTTATCACTTTTCTTTTGTGCTACCTTATCAATATAAAATATTCTCGAAATATTTCGTAAAATATAAGTGATGATAATTAAAGTTTTTGTTCCGTTAAATTATAATAAAATTAAATTTTCTCAAATGAGATAAGATTACACCTTTGATAAAAAAAAAAAAAGATTTTGCATGCATTTATTTATTCAACACATAACGTCGATGATGATTATAGAACATATAAATGTATCGAGATTCGATTAATTCAACATGCTTAAGTGATGAGTACATGAGAGAAGTAGAAAAATTTATACCAATAAGAGTGGTGATGAACTAAAATTTAGGTATTCTTGCATTAATTATTTAAATGAAGAAAATTAGATGCTATCAAAATTAGGAATCACCTTATTTATATTGGTTTCTATGAAATTATAAAATTTAAACATATGGTGAATTATTACATTTATTTCTTAAGGGTATGCAAATCTCAAGAATTATTAGGCAACACAAATTTTTTATACAAAACAATAGTTGTAATTTGGTGCTCTCATGGTAACTGATATACACTTGTATATATGTACAGAATCTGGCTCTGGTTAACCAACAATGAACATGTGGAATGTTTCCCTTCAACATAGAAGAAACAAGTTTATGAAACATCTCCATAATACATTGAATCCAAGATCCATTAAATGTTTTTCCAAATTATTTTCTTTTTTTTGTGGGATGATTGGATCCATAAATCAATTTTATTATTTTTCTGAAAATGTTTCTCCTATCGCAGTCACACAATGGGTGGAAGTGGAGGATTTTCGTTGAGCATTGTTCACCACTCATCTTTTTGTTCTTCAAAGGGTTAACACTAGCATCAGATTCTTAATTTGACCAACCTTTAACTTATTTCATAAGCTCACTCTTCCACATTTTCTTCTTCAAATTAATATAATACTCTTCTGAACTCAACTTCACATGCTTAAAATTATCAAATTTTAAAATACTATTTACTTTCAAGATGTTCTATAAATTCATTACCATTTTGTCCAGAAAAAACTTCTCAATAAATTAAAAAAAAATAGTAACTTTTAATTGCTATGAGAAAATTTCTTGATAGATTAAAAAAGAGTGGTGAATTCAAGTTATTATTGAAAAAAATAGTAAATTTAAGTTATTATTAATCTTAACTTGTAAATGATATTACACTTTTTAGGTATATCAGAATAATATGAACTTTTCAATGTTTCTTCTAGCATTGAGAAAATATTATATTATCTCAGATAGTATATGTGTTTATGATCTTTATGAATCTCTATAGGAATATAGTTATAAGAAGTTTAATTTAAAAATAATTATAAAGTATTTCTAAAAAAAACCTACGCCTCAGTTTTTTAAGAAAATTCTAGACAAAATTTTAAGTTTTATTACCTTTATAAGTTTTATTATTTATTTATTTTATTCAAATGGATAACATTGTTGCATTTTAAAAAAATGAAATTTTTATTAATTGAGAAATAAAATAAAATAAGTAGGACAAAAAAGATAATTAAGTCTCTAAAAATATTACATTGTCACTTTTTTATGTTTTTAATGCATTCTCTCAAAACATTATTGCATTATATACCACAAATAAGTGATATTATTGTAATGTTAATTAATGAAACAAACACTAAGTGTGAATACATTTTTACTTCATAGGCTACCTCATTTTAAAAAGCATTATCTTTGTGCTGAATATAAAAATTGGGTTATGCACATGAAAAAATAATGGCACCACAAAATATAAAATCATTTTCTGGATCTACTCCACCATAATTTATTGTTCATCAGCTTAGTTTTTTGTGTCAACTTCACATATCATTAGAAAAATTATGTGTCAAATAATAAACAATGTTTTCGTGTGAACATGGATAGATCCATTGGTTGGATATTTTGGATGCATAATTGGGTTCTAATTTGGGCTGTTTCTTCCTACACCTCCACATTTGCACCCATATAAGTCAGGCGAAAATACCATTTGTCCTTAAGAAAATATGTTTCTAAATTCTACTATCTAATTTTTTTTTCTATTTACACTTTTTGGATTGTAGAAATTTTTAGATCCGAAAATATCTTCTGAATTTTATAGTTCAGAATATCTTTTTTTCTTTACAAAAATCCTTTACAAATTACAGAATCAAATCTATAAGTTATTATTGGAGGTGAAAATACCTGATTCTATAATTCAAAAATAGCTTCCGAATTTCATAATCTGTAATGTATTTTTTTTTAAAGAAATTCATTCAAAATTATAGAGTTTGGAAGGTATTTCCAATCCGGAAATACCTTATTGATTCTATAATCTAATGAAAAATATCAATAAAATAAAGGATATTTATAGTATTTTAGGAAATATGGGGTGCCACAAGAAGCTCTAGAGGTGAGAAATAACCCTAATTTGAATGCATGGGTTCAAATTAAGCCCACTTAATTTAAAAAGACAGCCTTATTAATGGAGTGTTGGACACTACTATTGACACCTCTAACCTATGCTATCCAAACTCCCTACCTTAAAAGACATATCTCCCCTCAGAAAATTCATTATAGATAGAGTCTGAAAATAATACACCATATACAAGTGAGGAATAATTATACTTTATAATTTTATTTTCTATAATTAAGTTAGATTCATACACAGATTATAAATTACTTTCACTATGCTAAAATTATTATAGTTTTGATCTATAAAAGATTTCAAATGACCCGTGTTTTCAGTATTTAATAAAATATCATTTTTTATTAATTTTTAAATAGATTATATCAATTGTTTTCCTCTCCTTTTTAAGGTCTTTATATTATTAATCATATGGTATCGGGAAATCTCCTTGTATTTTTTTTTCTAATTTCCAATTGAAAAGGTAGTATATTATTGAGAAAATAACATTATTTTTGTAATTTTTTTAATAAACTATATATTTTCATTGCTTTCGATCACTACACAAAATATATTTATTAGCATGGGTCAAAAAAGGATATTAGTTATAATAAATGTACGTAAAAGTGTAGTTATCATTAAAATTTGGAAGCTCTCGACATAAAAATAGTGGCGGGTGTGTGGGACACAAGTGATGTTTTTTTTTTTGCGTAAGCTTAGCCTACATGCTCCCCACACAAAATTATATTTTTTATTTTTTATTTAAAGAAGCGTGGGCTTATGTTGGCCACATAATTTTTAAATAAGCGTGAACTTAGCCTACATGTTGCCCACACAAAATTATATTTTATATTGTTTATTCAAAGAAGCGTGTTGGCCACACAATTTTTAAACAAGCGTGAATTTAACCTTCATAATTTTATTACATATTTAAATTTAATTTAAATATATATATATATATATATATATATTATGTTTGCGTGGACTTAACCTACAAAATTTTAAATTTTTTTATTATTTATTATTTATAGTACCGTTTAACCCATGCAATTTTTTTTTTTTTAGTTTATGTCCATATAACCTTCACTTTATTTTTTTTTTAATAATAAAGATTTAATGGACACTACTTATAGTTCATAGCATCACCTTTATTTTCTTTTAGAGCTAATTCATAATCTTTATTTTCTTTTACAACTAATTTTACTTTTTGGTGTAGTGAATTTGTCTAAAATTTTTAAAACTCGTTATAGCAGGAAAAAAAAAGTATAAATATATATATAGACAGACACACACGCACACAAGAACTCTACTTAGATCGACTAGAAAAAAAATATTAAATTATTTATATAAGACATTTAATTTAAATCTATATTTAGTTAATGAATACAAAGTATATTAATTATTTTAATTTTAATCAACTATTAATTTTTTAGTACTAGATAAATTAAAAGTATAAATAAACTAACAATCATAGTAGACACATTTTATTTTCTTATGATTAATAAAATTTAAAAAATGCATAATAAAAAATTTAAATTAAATTTTCAATATTGTTTTCATTTTTTGGATGGGTTAACATTTTTTCCCAGCATATTTATATTTGTAAACTGTAAACATGTTACTGATATATAACATTTTAATTAATATTTACTATTCCCTCAATAAATAATAAAGTATTTTATATCATATTTAAGTGAAGAACAATAAAAATATATGAATTAGAATAATTATAACAAAACAAGTTCTCTCTCACTCAAGTCTGTTTTCTAAATTCAAGAACTTAAGAGAGAGAAGTTTTACTACTAATTAGATTAAAGTACTTTAACCTGATTACTTTATTAAATATTTTATATATGATAATAGATTATTAATTTTTTTTTCTTTATATTTTCTTCTTTCTAATTGTTGACAAGAGGTTTTTGACAATGTCCTCAAGTGATAAAAAAATCACCTCAAATTTATCCAAATAGTATATAGAACAACATAAAATTTATCAAACACAAATAAACAGTGAGAAATTATTTATAATAAAAAGATTAAATTTTACAATAACTAATATTAATCCTATTTTTTAATTTATTTATAATATAAACTTATATTCTTTAATATGTATAATTAAAAAAAACTTTATACCATTCTTTCTGATCCCTCTCTAGAATTTTCCAGCACAGTCCTAACGTGTTCTCTCTCTAGCATCTTCCTCCACAAGAAACTACCAACAAGTCTAAGCTCATAACTCAACTGTACAATATCTTATGATTCCATGGCACCCTTTTGCAGCATGCACTGATCCAAACGCAGTCACAAAGTTAGAGACACTCTTCACTTCAACACACATAAAAAACAACCATTAACCACACTAGATTATTGTTTAATACTTGTGCTGTTGTGTAACTCAAAACTTTCATTGTTTTCCTTTATCTTCTTGTGTTTGAAACATGGAAGGAATTAGAGTGAAGGAGGAAGAAACAGTGACATGTGGTGGTGGTGGTTCATCATCATCATCTTCGTCTTTTAGCTTTTCTCCACAACCTATGGAAGGGTTGAACGAGGTGGGTACCCCACCATTTTTGACAAAGATCTATGACATGGTGGAAGATCCTTCCACAGACTCTGTGGTGTCATGGAGCACTTCTTGCAATAGCTTTGTTGTCTGGGATTCTCACAAGTTTTGTACTAACATTCTCCCTCGTTACTTCAAGCACAACAATTTCTCCAGCTTCATTCGCCAGCTCAACACCTATGTAAGTAGTAAGTACTATGATGTTTGTGAATCCTTTAGGTTTCTGACTGTGTATGGTTTTCTGTTTGAGTTGTATTAGGTCATTATTTTGTTCATGAACAGGTTTTCATTCATTTTGATTGGTTTAATATGTTCAGCCACCTATGTAAATTATTTTTTGGTGGGGAATTTTGTTGATTTTTTTGTTTGTTTTAGATGCAGACAAGTTTTTATTTTTAGATTGAAGGGAAATGTTTATATTAGGTCCTGAATTCAATTGTCTGACAAAACTTTTGGGATATGAAACTATTATACACTCACATGTTTCTGGTGATTTACATAGTAAAATCAGATAATTGAATATGAGTGATAAGAATCAAAGTACCATCCCTAAACTATTAATCCTTTATTCTGAAAATATTTTTAGGGTTGAGCTGATTCAATGAGACTGGTGAGATAAATTGAAAATTAGATGGCATATTATTTATATTATTAATGGAATAAACCATCAATTTTAGTAAGTACTTTCTCTCTTCTGAAATGACTGGAATCTAACAAAAGTTTAAAAGGATTGATGTACTTGAATGTCCTGTTTTTAAGTTTGTTCTTTTTTTAATGTTTTCTTTTATTTTGGAAACATAAGACTGAGTGTTTAGTATGTGTTTGTTGACCAATTAGTTGAATGTGATGTTATTAATCATTCACCAACTTCCTTGGACTAATTTGATTCATCTTTGAATTCTTCCCCTTTTTTTGTGTGGAAATGAACACAGGGGTTTAGGAAAGTTGATCCTGATAGATGGGAGTTTGCAAATGAAGGATTTTTGGCAGGACAAAGACACTTATTGAAGTCCATAAAGAGAAAAAGAAAAGTGTCACTGAGCATGCAAGAAAGAGGAGGTGGAGCATGTGTTGAAGTGGGGGAGTTTGGACTAGAAGGTGAGTTGGAGAGGTTGAAAAGAGACAGGAACATTTTGATGGCAGAAATTGTGAGGTTGAGGCATCAACAGCTTAACTCAAGAGACCAATTGAGTGCCATGGAGACCAGATTGCAAGCAACAGAGAAGAAACAACAAAAGATGATGATATTCCTTGCCAAAGCACTAAAAAATCCATCTTTCATGCAACAATTAGTCCACAACAAGACCCCCCAAAGTAGAGAAATGTTGGATGCTGAAATCAATAGGAAAAGGAGACTAATTGCTAGCCAGAGTTTGGAGAACTTGCAACAAGATGATCCTGTAACATTGGTGGACTATCCAAGCCTTGATCAAGATTTGGCAACTATGAAGCCTGAGATGGACACTTTTTTCTCACCAGCTTTTGAAAGTGAACATGGTAATGAAATCAAAGAGCCTGCATTAGATTCAGATATAGCAGCTAGTCAGAGTTATTTTGGAGACACAATATTGGAGGACTTTTTCATCAAAGACTTGGTTAATGAGGATCCAAAGGATGAAGTTATCATTGGTGATTGTTCCCAAATTGATGTGCCACTGGAGGATTTGGTAGCAAACTCTGATGATTGGATGGAGCAATTTCAGGACCATGTAGATCATATGGACTATTCAGACTCCAAACCATAGAGGAATGAGAAAAGTACTATTATCATCAATTGGTCATGTCCTCTTCTTGGTCCCTCTAATTTCATTCACATTGCATCATGGTGGTACAGTTTGGTAATGTTGTGAACTATTTTTGGTTTTGGTTTCAGTTTTATGTGATGTTGATGATTAATATGGATTGTCTTTATGCAGCAGGGAAGGTGGTAGTTGCAAAAGAAGCCAACAGATACTAGATGCAGCTCTTATTCAAATAATTTATTGTGTTTTATGAATATTCATTGTGATGCTGCTGCAAATCATTTCATTATTATTTGATGATCTATTCTTTGTTTGCATTTTGTGTTATGCAGGAGAGATCAATTGGAGGTGCTTGATCGATGTAATGCAAATTATCATTCTGCTTCATAGGATTGATGGAATGATTTTCATTGTTCAAGAGGGTGAAAATTATCATCTAATTCTTCTTGTAAAATTATATGTGCTTTATTATCATCTGCCCCATAAGAAGCATGAAATGTGCTTTATTATACAAACATGTATCTAAAAAATTTAGTTTTCTCTTAGCATTCTTCTATCTAAATGAACCACTTAAGAGAAAGTTTAACACTTATTTATCCTTTTCTTTATTTCTCTTACATTTTGTTTAGTTGAGTTGAAAAATTGGAGAGAAACATAATTTTTTTTGGAGTTTAAATCAATGCCTTTTTGATATTTTTCTTACTAATGGTTAAAATTTAGTAAAAAAATATAAAATCAAAATAGAGATTCTTTAAACAAGAAAGAACACCGATGAATTTTTTTAGTAGTTTTCAATCATGTCTCTGTCTAATAAAATAGCAATGGTTGTGAAGTAAACATAGGGAGGAGAGAAACTAAGAATCACTTACCATTTTGAATAAAAATTAAACATTTATTAGTCCTATTTAACATGATCTTTGATGATTTGATGATTTATCTTTTTTATTAAAAGTGTTTTATAATGACTAGACTTTTGGTATGATCATTCTTCTTATAATGAGAATGATAATATATAATAAACAATGCAACTCCTCTTTATTAAGTATTTTACTTTTACTTTCTTTTAATTTATTGTGATTGGTATGCTCTTTTCCTTGTTACAATTTAGTTAAAATTAGACATTTTAGTGTTAAAATTTTTGTTTAACTTTATTAAGTTTAAATTAGTTTGAACCTTTTAAGAAAGTCTCTCTTTTAAAATCATTATATGTCTTAGACAAAGAACACACAATAACAATGTTTCACCTCCATCATCAATTTGAATATTAATAATCAATTTGTTAAATTTCTATAAATGTTTATTAATTATTTTTTCAATACTTACTCTTCTTTAGATAAAAATAATTAATTGTTTTGAACCTTAACCTTGATGACAAGACATTAAAACAAGTCACAAAGGAGACAACAAGAGAACTATGAATAAAGTTTAAGAGTTTGTATATAATGAAGTTTTTTCTTGTCTTTCTTTGTCATGATTGCATCATGATTTAATTCTCTTACTTTAAGGAGTACATATTTTCAACTTTGTTACAATCTCAAATTATTAAATCTAGCTAATTTTTCAACTTTATATTTTATAAAAGTCATGATAATTAAATTCATATTCATTACAAAAATTTTAAGGATGACAAAGTGGATGACTTACCAACTGCATTGGTTCAACCTCCTACTTCAACCCATCAATCGTTTAAGTTAGATGCATAAAATCAATAATATTTTTTTTTTCAAATAGCTTTATTATTATTATTTGTTCACATTCACACACATATCTTTCTTTCTTTCTTTTTCTCGTTTTTTTTATATTTATTTTTAGTCTTTATTCTCTTCTCAAACTCAATTAATTTTGGGGAAAAAATTACGGTTAGGTTCCACTCCATCTTCACTTTTATTGGTCTACTCTACAACCTTCTCCTTCCTTACAGTCTAAAGTAACTTCAATGTTGTTCTTTATTATTTCTATACATTTTTCCACTGGATTCATGTTGGAGAAATTTAAGAAAAAAAAAAGGAAGAGAGATGAAAGATATTGGTTAATATGTGCTCTAAAATTATGATTTCTTGACTGAGATGATGACTACTTATAGACAAGATTCAATTTTTGTTGAATTTTTTTTTTTATCTCATTCAAATTACTTGACATTTAGTGTTTAATGCATCTTTTTATCCCATTCTCCAACTGCAAATGTTTGGGTGCCTCTAGTGTCTAGTTTCACAACTCAATATTTTCTTTTAGATAACAGGTTCCTTTTCCTTTTGATTAGTTAAAATTCGGGTAATTATTTTAGTGGTGGTTATTTTAATTTTTAGGTTAATGTATATATCTCTGTCGTGCTGCTGTTAAAAAAGTAAAAGATGATATTAATTCGATGTTTTTTCACTTTTGATGAAAATTTGTAGCCACAAGAACTAACATGCATTAAAAGATAAAAGACAATGATATTGATAATTAAAATATGATATATTTATTATAAGTTATGTTGTGTTAGTTGTCTCTATTTTTAGTTTGAGCACACGTGTGTGTCCCTTGTATTTATTATTTTAAAGATGATATTAATGATTACTAGCAAATAAAAAGTTCAAAAGTAAGGATAAAATTATGAAAAATAATACATTTTTCTAAAAGAAGATTGAAAAATGGTAGATCGGGTGGGTTACAAATTTTAGCCCGTATAATTGTGACAAGCTAGTTCGGTCTAATCAAGTTTTGGCGAGCCAACAATGAGGTGGGTCAAAATCGGTAGATCTAACCCGTTTTGTCATCCCTTAACTAGCTTATTGTGGAATAAATCAAAAAAATAAATCTCACTACAAGAAAATCATGAAATATAAACCAATTTTTAGAGACCAAAATAATTAGTTGCAATAGTAACTAAATTAGCTGCCATTTTAAAAACTAAATAAAAAGTTGGTTTCTAAATTAATTTCTATTATTGTTAAATAGTTTCTAAATTGGTATCTAATTAGCAACCAATGTTTTAACTACCAATTATTTAGTTTCTAAATTTGGTCTCTAAAACCTTGGTTGCTATAATTAGATACCAATTTAGAAACTATTTAACAATTTAGAAACCAATTTGTTATTTAGTTTCTAAAATGGTATCTAATTTAGTTACTATTGCAACTAATTATTTTGGTTTTTAAAAATTGATTTTTATTTCATGATTTTCTTGTAGTGTCTATTGTAAAAGTGTCTACCACACAAATGAAGAAAGATAACAGAAAATTCATAAAAAAGAATTCATAAAAGAAATAATTAGAGGGCAACCAAAGGAAGAATAGGAAATAATCACACACATAAAAAAATAATGTGATTCAATTGAAATTTTAATAAAATTTAACCTACATCCCCGATAGAATTTATTATTAAAACAGACATTACAACTTGAAAATTTTCTAAGTGAACTCTTAATCAATAAATCATTTTTTTTATACAGTTAAACAATAACTCTTAATAAAACTATTGATAATAGGAATATGACTACCATAATTAACTTTCATAAATGATAAGTTATTCTGTCTTCCACTACTAAACTTGATATGGCACTTAGACATACTCTCGTACCATGACAAACAATTGTGTACTATCAAACAATCTAGTGAAATCAAACGAACTAAATATTAAAAAGATATAATTTTTTCTTGACATTCTTCTATCTAAATGACTAAGTTAAGAGAGAGTTTAACACTTATTTATCCTTTTGTTTGTTTCTCTTTCATTTTGGTTATATTAAAAAATTGAAGAGAAACATAAAATGTTTTTTGAGTTTTGGTTAAAACTAATCATAGAAAAAATAGTTTAAATAAAACCATTTTGATACATTTTTACACATAATTTGTTATTGGTTAAAATTTAATAAAACAAATATACAATCAAAATAGAGATTCTTTAAACAAAGAACCACGATGAAAATTTAAAAATTCTCAATCAAAATAAAAAAATTTAATTAAAAAAAATGAATAATATTCAAGACTCTATCTCATAAAAAGTAACAATGGTTGTGAAAGTGAACTCATGGCATTAGCTCATGAAGGAGAGAAACAACAATGCCAATTATCATTTTGAAAAAAATTGAACATTTTCTTCATTTGCTCTATGCCAACCATATTTCGAGTTGGTTTTTGGTTTCCATAGTTTTCTTACAGGTTTGGTTTGATATTTATGTTTCTTGAATGTTTGACTTACTTCTGCTTGTTGGTAAAGATCATGTTCGATTGGTGAAAAAATGTGTAGGGTGATATTTATTTTGTCTTTTTTTGTAATAACGCGTAATTGTATTATGATGTTATCATATTTATATCACTCTTATCATGTCTACATAACTCTAGTTGATGGTTTATAGAGTCTATTTTAATTTTATTTATCTTTTGATATGATAAAAAAATAAAATAAAAATAACCTCACATTTAAACTATTTGAATTGAGGAAGCATTGAAATCTACACATTTTCAATTGGAAAATTCAGTAGTTTGATGGTAAGAATGAAAAAGAGAGACAGGATCTTGGTGTGATGTGAGTAATAAGATCTTGATTTGAAACAGTGGTTGACATTGTATTGCTATAATGAAGAATCAGCTATGTTATTTTTAACATGTGTCGATTCTTTTGTGGTTCACATTTTTCTTTTAACAACTAGTTTATTAATTGCACGGGTCCTTTTTTTTAATATTAATTTATTAAATTAAAAAAAAATTGAGTTGTATTTATTATATTATCAGTAAAGTATTTTCACAATTTATTTTATATATTTTTATTAGTATTATTCTAATCTATTAATAATATATTTTAATAGATGGTATATAATATAAGAAATAATTTTAATAAAAAACAAAAAATATCGTATTGTATTTGAAAATACAATTAAAAAAACTTATTTTTTTATATTATACATATAAAATATATAAGTGTACTATTGCTAGTTGGTTTTATTTTTAAAAAATAGTTATGATGAGTGAAAGATATTTTGTGTAGATAATGAATTTAGGCTGGAAAGTTCATCACTGATATAATTTAAAAACAAAATAAATCTATATAAAAAAATTCAAAACCATTTTATAATAAAATAATGCATGAATAATAAATTGTACTCAAATATAATTAGTATATTTATCTTTCAATTTTGCTTGAGTCAACTCTAAATGGTTACATATTTTCAAATTCACAAAAGAAATTTATTATAAGCACTTTTATAGGAAACAACAATGCAAATATATTATTGAGATATTTTTAAAATAAAATAAATTTATATTAAAAACTTTATATCTATTAAATTTAAAAAAGATGCAAGAATCGTGTTTTATACGGTTGAATAAAGTCAGACTTTTTCTATCAAGTCTTCAAACTCTTGATTTATGTGATTTTTCGGGTTTTCGTTCTTTCGGCCTCTCGATGTCTTGGAGGTGGTATCTAGAAAGACACTTCAGCGCTCAAGTCAGTTATGAATATCTCCGGTTTACAGATGTTGTGGTTATAGAATTAGTACCTTTATTTTTCTTTGGTGTTATTTTCTAGTTATAGTTTTCTTATGGGTCTGAGAGTTGTTTTAAGTCCACAAAGGCCCAATTACCTTCTTAATCTTGTTTAGTGAGTGATTAGCCACTTGTGATCTGTCCTCCTATACCGAATGACCGATAGGCCGAGTACCCTTTCGGTATTCGACAGTACAAATCGCAAATTGAATTCATAAAGACACTCAATATGTTAATACTTACTAAGATTCTAAACTTTTACATTTACCTAATTTTAAACTCACAAGACAAGTTAATATAAACACCAGTACAAAAGTCTAAGCACAAAAAACAACAAAGATTATTTATACTATGTTGTAATGAGATTAACATGTATGTTTGGAAGCTAAGTGTGTTACTAATGTGTAAATGCATTAGTAGGCTTTTTAGATGCCGTTGAATTCTTACACATTCTTTAATCTCAAACCTCCAAAGGTTAATATAAACATCACTACAAAAGTACATCTAAATGAAACAACAATGTAAATACATTATTGAGATATTTTTAAAACAAAATAAGTCTATATTAAAAAATTCAGAACCATTAAATTCTAAAAGAATGTAAGAATCAAAAACTATATTGTAAGATAGTTAGTATGTGTTCTTCCCTTTTATTTCAGTATTAAACTTAAAAAATCAAGTTAATATAAACATCACCACAAAAGTCATTATTAGATATTATTAGATATATTATGAGATATTACAGATATTGTTAGATATTTCTATTTATGTAATGAGCTTAGTCCATATGTTTCTTTTTCTATATAAACATAATCCTATGTATTCAATATACACAAGGGAATTACTCTATTCTTCCTTTTCTTTTAATATGGTATCTAGAGCATAGAATTATGGTTCAATTTTTGTTGATGAACTCACTAGTACTTTTCAGCCACTACCCCACTGCTTCCTTGACGTCAAAAACTCATTGTAGTCACCGCTAGAGTCACCGTTGGACTCTCGTCGGAAACTCACTAGAGCCGTCAGAATCTCTCTGGAGCCGTCGCAAGAGCCGTCATCATTGTTGTTGTCGCTAATTGGTCGGTGACTGGATCTTTCCTTGTCATCTATGGCTTCTTTCGCTGCCAATATGACTTCTTCCGCTACCACTCTATCAGATCCGTCTATTTATATTAATTATGTCAATGTTCATCACTCCATTGAAAAATTGGATGAAACCAATTATAACACTTGGGCCTCAGATATTAAATTATGGCTTAAGAGTCGAGGTTATGTTGTTCATCTTACTCATCCCAATATTGCTGAAAATGAGATTTTTCGTTGATTAAAAATTGATGCTTATATTTTATCAAATCTAAAAATTGTAACTATTAGACATGTTTAGAAGTTTGGGAATAGAATTAGAAATATAGAATTGAGCTTTTGTTATTGGAAAATTCATTATTTTCAACCTAAGATCATGATTTGAAAGAATTATTTACATTAGTGTTTAGTATTAGAAATGTGTTTTGTTTAAATACGTCCACAATCATTGAATTCGATTTTTTAACATTACTTTTGGTGATTACGTTTAAAGTAAAGCAATTTGCACACATATAGCATTGAAATGCTGAAGTATTTGGCTCTTGATTCAATGAATTGCTGATTTTTTATTATTATTTACTTGGAAGTGCGTTTAGTTCTCTTCTTTCTACAATTGGTTCAATTTTTAGTTGTCTTCCAACTATGAATCTAAATATATAAGTTCACCAATTATTAACTTAAGATATATAATAAAAGTAAATATTCATGCTAATTCCTAAAAGATAAGTACATTGATGGATATATTTTTAATTAAATTTTTTACATAAAGGAATATTTGAAAATTTTACCTATTTTATGTAATTCATTTGGTATCAAATATATATATAAAAAAACTTATATATATAATATAAATATTAACAATAAATTTACATATATTATAATTTTAGTCAGCAGCCCATTAGGGTATTTATCTTTCACTACCAATTTAAATATTTGTTATTAGTATGTTGAGAAAATAATGGACGATAGCAAAACTTTGGTTCTACTAAGAAGAATTAATATTAATTAGTGTCCAACACCAAGTAAAGCACAAAAGGTTATGCAAATCATTGTCTTTGCAATTTGATTGAGGAGGAACATTAACCCGTTCATGTCATTTTCCAAGTCATTGCCTATAATTATAGAAAATTGAACCCATCATTATGATCCAAGTAATGATCAAATTTAAGCACTATGTGTGAGATTTTAGGTTCCATTTTTGTCAAAACACTTTGTAGAATAAAGAAAGAGTGAAATGAAACTTTAGTGTTATACTTTAAATAAAAGAATAATAAATAACCAATAAGCCCTTCAACATGTGAAACACCAATTGTTTAGTATTTTGTAAAAAAGTTGATCTAGTCTCTATGTAAAAAATGCAATAACTCAAATTAATTTCTTTATAAAATTTCAACCAACCAACTTGTTATAAATGTGTTTTATTTATTATTATTTTCTTGGAAAGTCTCAAAATTAACTTTTCTTACAAGATTTCACTTATATAAAAAAAAAAATTATCAAAAAAGAAAAAATTTCATCAGAATTTTTTTTATCTGACTTTCATTTTAGTTTTAGAAGTGGTTCTAATCTCTAAATATTTAAATTTGTTCACCGTCTTTACTTAATAATTACTTTTTATTTATTTTTTTTTCTTTATAAAAAAATTATTAATCAAGTTTTCAATAAATATTAATCATCAACAAATTAACTAAACATTTCATATTAACAACATGATTCACTACAATAAAATAATTAAATAGAAATCAATTTTAGAAACAAAATATAATTAGTTGCTATAATGACTAAATTGGAGACTATTTTAAAGACTAAAAAAATTATTGGTTTTTAAATCAGTTTCTATTATTAATAAATAGTTTCTAAATTGATATCTAATTACTTACTAAAGTTTTTGCTACCAAGTTCAGAATCTAAATAATTGATAGTTAAAATCTTGGTAGCTAATTAGATACTAATTTAGAAACTATTTATCGATAATCGAAACTAATTTAGAAACCAATAATTTTTTGTAATCTCTAAAATGGTTTCTAATTTAGTCATTATAACAATTAATTATTTTTTATCTCTAAAATTAGTTTTTATTTAATGATTTTATTGTAGTGATTAACCTTTTCAATATCAAATTTTGTCCAAGGAAATTGAATTTTTTTGAAAGAAGATTCATAAGTATAGTTATAGTGTTAACTAGAGTGAGTTGTGAAATGAGAAAAGTAGATAAGTTTTGTACATGCTTAATTTTTTAAAAGTGCATTATGTTTCTTTTTAATCAATTGCCACTGTTTACAGCCACACCTCTCAAGCTTTGCAATTTAATTAGCTGCCAAGTGTAGGGTTGGACCACTTCATACAATATTGTGTCTTCTTAAGTGCATGTTTGACTTTGGAGCTCAATTTGGCACTCTTTGCTTTCAAAATAGGGATTCTTGATCTCATTGTAGATGTGTTATATATTATGATACCATTATAAAAGAGTATTTGGACCACTATTAAAATTACTTTTTCAATAATCATATTCCCAAATAATTCTTAAAACAATTAATTTCATGTAACAAAAGATAAGCTTTTACATGAGAAAAAAAGTATGAAACTGAAAGGAATAAAAAATCATTAAGAAATACTAATAAATTATAATCTTTAATGATATTTTTTTTTAGATTTTTTATATAAGAAAATTATTAAATAAAAATTATTTTTAGAAATTAAAATAATTAATTATTATTTAATTAAATTAGAAATTATTTTATAAATTAAAAATATTAATAGTATCTAAAGTAATTTCTGTTATTAATAAAAAAATATAAAATAAATTTTAAATTTATATATAATTATGAAGATTTTAGTAATTAACTACTTTATATTTTAAATTAGTCTTTATTAATTTTGTAAAAATTAATTTAAAATTTAAAATATTAATAATTAAAATTTTGGTAGTTAATTTAGATATTAATTTAGAAGTTATTTATAAATTTATATTAATAACAAAAATTACTTTAAATATTAGTAATTTTTTAATATTTAAAATAATATTTAATTTAATGATTTTGTTTTAGTGTTTTTTTTACAAATTTCAACAGTTATTCTAAATACGCAACTTATTAAAACAAATGAAATTTTAAGATTTCAACTTTCCAAATACAGATGTCATGGTTCAGTTTGAGTTAGATAAACCTTCAACCAATTAAGGAGTCTTATAGGAGAAAGCACTACACAAATATTCCACCATGTTATGCTTTATGTTCTTATTGGTTCTAATAATGCAATGGATTCCACTCTAAGTTCTCCATGACAATCTTTTTCTTAGGGGTGGAAAAAGTGAAGTGGGTAGGGGCCGGTCTGTGGTCGCTAAAAAAATACAGGGCGGGTTGCTTATTTCAATCTACTAGCTCGTTTAGATTTGTTTTGTATAATTTGTCGTCCGTGTGGGGCGAGCGGGTTGATCAACATAACCAACATAACTTTAAAATGTATAAATTTTTTTTTCATCTCTCATATTTTTTTTATATAGTCTCATATTTCACATTCTGGAATTTTTAACATCTTACAACGCATGTCTCATGAAAATAATATTATGAGACAATTTACCTAATGCATCTAAATAAAAAAATTCAAAATTTTTATTTAAAAAACTAAAAATCAGCCCTTATGCGGGACGGGCTAGAAAAATCAGCCCGCAAATTTTAGGCAGAGCGAGCCAACCCGGTCCACTTTTTGCGGGTCAAATGCGAAATGGGCTTATACAAAGTGGACAAACCTGCATTGTCACCCCTACTTTTTCTGCTAGAAACACACAGGCTATTCAATAGATTTTTTTTTTCTTGTAGAATAATAGGTAATTAATTTTTCAGAATATTTATTTAATATTTTTTATTAAAATTAACTTTTAGTTTTTAGTTTTTTCGAAAATATCTTGTACATAAATATAAAAACATATTTAATTATTATTTAGATTTAGAAAGTTAAGATTGAAATATTTTTAATATTTGAGATTACGTTACATTTTTTTTTCTGTATATACAATTCATAAATATAAAAAAATTACAAGCTCTTCCATATAATATATATATATATATATATATATATATATTAATTTTTTCAAAATTATTCTTAAAATTCAAAATTTTAAACAAAGAGTTATCGTTTTTATGAGACCCGTGAAATGGAGGGAGAAAGAAATTTCTCACAAGTCATTATTTCATTTTTCAATAGTATGATCTATTGATGTAAGAATGCAAACTTATCTATAGAGATTATATTTATGTTTATGAGAAATTGTGGAAGAGGATTATATCATTGTCCGTTGCCCAAAAATCCCACCATGACACTCACATTTCACCACCAATTTCAAAGATCTAAGTCTATTAGGTTAAAAGACAAGTTCTAAAGTAAGAAAGGTTGAAGTTTTTCCTAATTAGAGTTTAGATTCTACAAATGTGTTACGACTTCTTTTAGAATTAAGATCTTCGCATGTGGAAGTTTAAAATAAGTTTAAAATTTGGTGTTAAAAATGAAATGTAAACTATAATAGAAAATATTGTTTGAAATTTGAACTGATCTAATCTCATTAGTGAATTGAGTAATTGAAATAGATAACATTAGAAATTTTAAGAAGAATATGTATAAGAAATATCTATTATTAATGAAATTATGGTTTGTGCTAAACTGAGCTAATTTCAAGTTTATGTGTTGATACATGCTACATGAAACATGTTAGAAATTTTAGAGTGTAGGTTAATCTAGTTTTTGATAGTAATTTATGGGGTCACGAGTATGTAAAGCAAACTAATCTTGTTCAAGCGAGATGCAAAGTCAAGAAAATGTATTGGATGTAGAGTCTCATTGTTTAAGTGACCAAGTAGTCAATTGAGTTATGATCATGTCACTCAAGTGACAGTTAAGCGTGTTTCGGTAAGAAGAATATCACACCAATTTTATCTGAAATAGGAGTGAGTCGCTTGAGCATTGATGAACATATATTTATTCACACTCATTAGCCTTATTCATAGATTATTGGACTATAATAATAAATAAATTCATTGTTTTAATTAATATTCTTATAATTGGGTTTATTTGGGCCTTAACTATTATTATTG
>Ga0123342_1002009_pt1 | contig 34110 bp, 20 predicted proteins | sample Turbeawhitnodule_FD_89960 | JGI IMG/M metagenome (GOLD analysis project Ga0123342, IMG submission 89960) | Root nodule microbial communities of legume samples collected from Mexico - Turtle bean Mexico white nodule | ecosystem: Host-associated > Plants > Roots > Nodule | place: Mexico: Nepantla... | reverse complement strand
AGACCATTTTAGAAACTAAAAAGAAATTTGGTTTCTAAATTAGTTTCTATTATTTTCTATTATTGTTAAATAGTTTCTAAATTGGTATCTAATTAGCAACCAAGGTTTTTGCTACCAAATTTATAAACTAAATAATTGGTAGTTAAAATTGTAGTTGTTAATTAGATACCAATTTAGAAACTATTTAACAATAATATAAAATAATAGAAACTAATTTAGAAACCATTTTTTTTTTTTAGTTTCTAAAATGGTCTCTATTTTAGTTACTATTGTAACTAATTATTTTGGTCTCTAAAAATTGGTTTCTATTTCATAATTTTCTTGTAGTGCAAGTTGAGTATTAATTAAATAATTAAAAAAGTTAAAAGAAAAGTTAATTTGATACCATAGTAATAAATTACAAAAATGAATATTACTTTAATATATAAGTTCGTAATATATAAATTCATAATGACCACACTTTTTTTCAATGTGAGAATTTATACGACTACAAATTAATTATTAATTATTTTAAAGTATATTTGATAAGAATTGCGTTTTGAGAATTTTGGAAATATTTGTGAAATTTTGGGGTGTTTATAATACATTTTCATAGTTTAGTGTGCTTTCGCAACCTCTGGTGATTTTTATGAGTTCTAAGAACTTTTTTTTTACTATTCTTAAATTAATATTATTTTTTTATTAGTTAAATTTATCCTGTGCTGCATTTTATTTGGTTAAAATATTTATGAGGTGTTTATGGAAAACTAGAAGAAATATTATGTTGGTCATATTTGTTTATAAATTTTCCTAAATTTTACTCATTTCATAAGTTTTTCATTAATATAATCTTTACATGATGAATTTTTTAAGTTTTTAAAATTTATGAAAAGTGAAAAAAAAATAGTATTATCACCTGGGAGTTTATCAGGATGTTTACAAGTGTTCAAATGTGTTTTATTTATTATTAAGGTGAATTTTTTTTACTATAAAATTATCTTTTATGCTATTATATACATTAGAAAATTTATACACAGTATTATGATCCTTTCCTGAATATTATTTGATTTTATAACAGATTTAAAAAATAAATAAATAAATAAAAATAGAATCTTTGCTTATTTATCAATATAACTTACCCATTCATTCATATTTTTTTCTTCTATAGTTTTTAAGATTATGTATGTGAGGTCATGGGCCGAGTCAGATGAGATTAAAGCAGGGGGACTGATCAGGCTAGAGGAGAGAAGAATGTGTTGAAGGATAGAGGGTTAAGCCTCATTGACTCACGCCTGAGGTTGAGGGGCTATGAGGTCATGGACCGACCCAATTAATATATCATAACGTTTGATACGAAGGATCCAACGATGATACAAAATCTTCATAAAGAACTTTGGTGGAGTTACCGGAGGGGGGTTTACGATAATTTATTAAGACAGAAAGACCGTTACAAAGGGATAGACGTCGAGACTTCTATAAAAGGAAAGGGAGACCGAGCAGAGAATACATGACGACACTAAGACTGGAAAGCACTGTTTCTGGTTATCTTTGATACTCTAGTTGAGGGTCATCTGTCTTGGCTAGAACAATGTCATATTTTGTTATAAAATATCACTATATTACAATGTTGTTCTTATTAAAGAAAGAGTATAGAAGAGTAAAAAAATAATAATGAATCTTATTAAATTTTGAAAATCCATTTGATAGAAAGTTTATTAAATTAAAAATGTGAAATTCAAGAATTAAAAATGATTTCTTGTATACGGACAAAAAACAATTACAAAAAATATAGAATATTTATGTTTTTGAATATTTTTCTCTAACCATTACCATTTTCTTGGAGAATATTCATTTAGTTTTTTATAAATTATTGGATAGAAGACCTATACCAAGAACATGGAACGTGACTAATCTATGTTTTTATTACAGTTAATTAAATATTTATAAAATTTCTTCTTATTTGTTTAATTTGTATTTGGTACAATTTGATATATTTAGAATTGATGTTGATTGAAAATAAGATTGTGTATTCAGTATACTACATGGTGTACAAGTTTGAAAATTGTAGGCGCACGACCTCAGTCGAAATCAATTAAAAAAAATCCTTACTAAGGTGAAGAGTCTGGTAAGGTACAAAAAAAATCCTTACTCAGGTGAAGAGCCTGATAAGGTACAAAAAAAATCCTTACTCAGGTGAAGAGCCTGATAAGGTACAAAAAAAATCCTTACTTAGGTGAAAAGCCTGATAAGGTACAAAAAAAATCCTTACTTAGGTGAAAAGCCTGATAAGGTAAAAAAAAATCCTTACTCAAGTGAAGAGCCTTTTACTCAGGTGAAGAGCCTAGGGTGCTGACAATGATCGATCCAATTTAAAAAACGTCACTCAGGTGAATAGCCTGGGGGAGTCCCGACAACGATCAATCCAATTTAAAAAACCTCACTCGGGTGAAGAGCCAGGGGGTGCCGACAACGATCGGTCCAATTTAAAAAAACTCACTCAGGTAAAAGAAGTGTCGAGCTCAAGTTGGATACACTATTGGAAATTAGTTGAAAGGAGGAATCAAGCAATACCAATGAACTCACCGTAGCTTCATTGGCCTACGCCTAAGGCTGGGGGGGCATGTAAGGTCATAGACCTGGCCCGATGATGGATAATTTATGGGTCGTCTTTCAATCTCAACTCATCATAGCCTCATTGGCCTATGCCTGAGACTGGAGGCATGTGGGGTCATGGATCTGACCCGAAGATTGACAACTTATGGGTCATTTTTCGACCTGTTTATCTAACGTTATATTATAGCACAAATCAAAGGATATCAATCAATTAACTTTAATCGCTCAATTAAAACAGAATTATGACTAAAGACGGAGAGGTCGAAATTCGGTCCATATATACCAGATAATGCTCTACATAAATGATGATTTAACACACATCGGTAAAGGATATATTTATCATTGACTATCTTGAATAGATGGTCTATACACTTAACTAGAACAACATCCAATATAAATATAAAAGTACACATTAATAAATAATATTTATTATACTTGTTTATCACATACCGAATCATAAGCATCTAAATAATTTTTAGATATATATATATATATATATATTTCACATAAAATCCAATTATAAGGTGACTTATAATTTGTAAATACATAACGATCTGTATTCTAAAAAAAAAAATTTATATTGTCCCAATATCCAAATCAATGATATTATCTATATTTTGATGACTTGAGTTGTATCGTGATGGTATCCAAAATATCTGATATTCAAGAACTCATTATTTCGGACATAATTTAAACATTTAGTTGGGTATTATATTATTTTATTCATTCTTTGACCAATTCTGATTGAGTTGAATGACTTTTAGTGGCAATTGTGGGACAACAAATAAAATGACTTAATCTTTTGTATGAACTGTTCTCAACGTGACAGCACTTAACAGTACTAATGGCTCAAATTATGATGAGACATTTTTGTAGAAGAATAATCATATTTTTTATATCCAATAACTTTTTATACTTATTATTTTACATTTTCTGTTTCTTTATAAATATAAAACATTTATTTTTAATAACTATATTATTTCTAAAAATATATTGTCAAGTGATTAACATTAATAAATTTGACTGTGAGAGATAGTTTTCTTTTGTCTTCTCCCCATTTTTTTTATTTTTTTTATTTATTATGGTTTATTATTACTTATTCATAATTTTTAAATAAGGAGAAATTTCATTAAGAAAAATATAGGAAAAGTAAGACATTAATCTCCAAAACACTATTTTCTGTGCACGTTTTTATGAAAAAAAGTTACATGCACTTCTACATTCACTTGAGCGCGCGTGTAGGGGAATGTTGGTAGTTTTGTTTGTGAATAAAAAAAATTGTTCATTTTGGTATTTGATTTATTTATTTATTATTATAGTTATTTTGTAATTTCAACAGTTAATAAAGTAACTTTTAGTTTTAAAAATTTTATTTTATTTATTATCTATTAGATGTAGACCACTTTATTTGAAGAGTGGATAAATTGATAGGTTGCGACTCATTTTTTTCAATTCCTATAAAATTATGAATTTATAAAATTTGTGATTGGATTTATTTTAATTATTTTTAATCTAATTATTAATTATGACTAAATATTTTTTATTATATTTTTAATTTTCAAATTAATCACGAAACATTTTGATTTGAGTTTTTGTCCGTTTGTTTTAAAAACAAATTTTCTGTTTTAAACTGATTTTTTTTTCTATTATTAAAATTAAAAATATATGTTTATAAATTTATCATATATAACTATTATATTAATTATGTTTAATAAAAATAAAAAATACAAATAGGTGCTAGTTAGACGTAATGACGGTGCGAGGTGAGAGAAGAGGAAGAAAATGAAAGATTTAAAAATAAAAAAAAAATAACAAAAAAGAATTAAAAATGACAAAAGTTCTTAAATTTAGATTACAAATAAAAGAATTCAATGGTTATCAAACCATCCAACACTAGGAGACCCATCTAACTCATAGTCTTAATAATGATGGTAATTCAAATAGTTATTATATGGTTTTCATTTTTTTTCTTGGGAACTGAAAAAATACACATTTTTATTAAGAAAGGGACGTATTTACCTTCCAACATTTTATATTTTGTTTCCTAGTAAAACATAATTTTGTATTTTTTTTTAAATAGGACAAAATTAATTATGTTTAAAGATATTTTTAGCATTAAAAAAAATCAACAAAAGGAAATACACAAGTGATTTGTTTTAAGAAACTTGATTTAAAATATTCTAATATAAAACTAATAGTAGAATATCAATATAAAAAAGACTAAACAATATAGTTTAAAATTAATTAAAACTAATTATTAATATTTGAAAACATATTTCTATCGATTAATTTTAAAATATAAGTAAAGAGTTCATTGTTTCAGTTTGAATAATTTTAATCTGTCAGCTGTGAAAAGAAAAAGACTTTGGAGAGTTAAGAAAAATGTCCTTCAGTTGAAGTAATTCCCATGTGTTCATTTCGATGACCCGGTCTCAAGCCTCTACATCGACTACATTAATTGTTGGAATGAAAAATCACATGCCTCGGGAATTTTTCAATCTATGGAGAAGAATAAACATACATGTCACAATAATTGACTAAGTGCTACTCAAAAATTTCAATTATTAATTAAGATAGTATGGGGTGAAACTTCCTCACAAGCAAATTGGCCTAATTCTTCTCACATCCCCATATCTTTGAAAGTAAAGAAATTGTTCATCCAAAATTTATAATTTGAAATACTGTATTTTGAATTTTAAAATATAAAATATAAATGTATTTTGAAATTTATAATTTGATACAATATTTGTATTTTAAATCTTATAATTTGAAATTAAAAATGTGTATTTTGGATTCTATAATTTGAAATACAATTTTTATATTTTAAATTCTAGATTTCGAAATATAATTTTTATATTTCAAATTTTAAAATCTGAAATACAATTTTGTTTGCTTGGACGGTGAAGGTAAGAGACTAATGTGAGAGGTGTTGTGAAGGTAACATTATTGCTCTGTTTGCATCTAAGTGAACACTGTTCACTCGGATAGAAATGCAAGAATTGTTTTTTATTGTTTCCACTCAATTGCACAAATTGGAGAGCGCTGATTTGCGAGAGAGATAAAAGCCATCTACTCTGCCAAGTGAAGAAAGATAAGAAAACATTTAAAAAAATACATCATACCATTACAAAAGTCTAAATTACCCTTAATTTTTAAAATTTAAAATAGAAATAATATATAAAAAATAATAAAATTATAAATAATAATAGTAACTAAAATAATAACAATAAAAAGTAAATATAATATAAATTAATACTTAATAATAATTAAAATAAATTTATTAAATAATAATATTTAAAATAATTAAAATTTTATTATTTAAATATTTTTTAAAGAAAGGGTAAATTTATAAACTTACATTTTACACATTTAAAAAAAAAAAAATCTCTTATAACCATCATATCACTCACAAACTTCAATAAACTTTTTTCACAAATCCACTATAATATACCATAATCCAAATAACCTCATTTTCTTTGTACTTTCCTCTCAAATCATTACATTTACACTCATCCTCTCCCCAATCCAAAGACAACCTATAAGTGAGTAGCTGTTATTGCAGTGGAAGTTGTGTATAAGATACTGAATGGAGAACATGAAGAAGAGGGTAAAACTGTAATTTTATGGAGGTTGCAGTAGAAATTACCTGTACATAAACCAATCCGACCCATTATGAAAAATATTCATTGGGTTCCTTCATCTCACACCCACATATTTATTATCTGCACCTTCCCTTTCTTAAGATGTCCATTTTACCCTTAACATTTTATAATTCATTCAATCGCCCTAAGATTCATTATTATCTCGTGTACTAATTGAGTTCTTATTTTGAACATTGAATCTGACAATGATTATTCTTACAGATAAAGATTTTGTACATGTTGAAGTTAGTTAGTCCTTTTGTGTTATTTTTTTATTTTAAAATATTTGAATAATTATGAATGTGACACTTTTTCTATAGTTATATATAAATTGAAAAATAGGAAGTATCTTGACTAAACAATCTAAAATAATAATTTTCTATTTAATAAAATTGTAGATTATATAATATGAAAATTAATTATCGTATTCTTGTATAATTAATAATAATATTATTATTATTATTTTGACTTTTATATTTCACAATCTAGCATTACATTAAAACAATATGAGATTGGACGATTTAAAATTGTAATTTTAACTTATAAATTGTGAAACTTATAAATTGTTTGCATAAAATTCAATCCAAAAATATAAATTATAAAATTTATATTGTGTAATTCATAATACATTATTATATTGTTAATTTAAAATACATTTTTATATCTGAAACACAATTTAAAAATATGATTCAAATTATACAGTTTAAAAATATATTATAAATTATACCGTACAGAATTATAATTATAGATTATGAATTGTATAATTTATAATACATTTCCAAATCTAAAAATAAAATTTAAATTACATAATTTGAAAATAATTTTTCATTACACAATACAAAAATATATTATATGAATAAGTTAAACTTGTTATATACAAAAGCTAGAGGTGTTTCTTCCCCCACTCTTACATTTTTGTTCATGCCCCTACATTTATTGGATTTATAAAGTTATCCTTGAAACTTTTTAAAAACCATAAAGGCAGCGCAAAACACCCTCACCGTATTTCTTTCTTCTCTGCAATTTTGGTGCACAATGTTGAGAGAGCAAACAATGGAAAGCACGACGGTGACTTTATGGTGATTTTGGTGTGTTATGAGTGGACTTGGTTGCTTTCTAACGGCATTGTGGTGGTAAGTGGTTGTTTTCGTAGCGTCTTTTATTGGAGAAGAAGGTAAGTGTAGTTTTTTTTTACGGCATGGGTAATCAATTATTTTTGCGAATTATGAAATTTGTATGCTTCCAGATTGACCAACCCATAATAACAAATCAGATTAGGTGATCCGAAATAGGCTCTTAAGAATTGATTCGGATTTGCAAATCTATAATGTTATGTGCATTGTTTTTGTTGGTTGTTGATGTTATATGCATTGTTTTGTTGGTTGTTGATGTTATATGCATTGTTTTTGTTGGGTCAGCTTTTATTGACGTTATATACATTTTTTTTTGTTGGAAGACGTTGTGTTGATGTTAGATGCATTGTTTTTGTTGGATGAGTTTGGTTTAATTGGAATAATGTATGTGCATATCAAAATGGCGAGAACTATGGGTTGAGGTATACAGGGTGACCATGTACGACCCATAACATCGGTTAGAAGAAAAAGACGTGTTCATGAAGATGAAGAACATGTTTGACATGAAGTTGAAGAAACCCAACCCCATGTGGAGGTGGAGGATGAATCAAACCAATACGATAGCCACAGTGGTAGTCAACATTAACATCAACAATATCAACAATGTAAGAATGAAACCCTATAGGAAATTGATCTAGCAATGGGTTCGATTTAGTAAGAGGGTTGTCCTTCATGAATCCATTGGTAGATTTCAAAGTAGACAAACTATCTTGTTGTGAATGTATGACATCAACATGTTCAAAGTAAGAAAGGATTCACTTCCTTAATCTAGGAAATTTAGTGGCATGTTTTTTTTGTGCACTTTTTGTTTTTACGTTCTCGAATGGTGGTCACATAGATGTCTTATCTAGATATACAATCTCATGTAATTTGTCTTTGATGTTAACCTTCCCAGCAATGTCAACCTCTTTGAATCAATTCAAATTATTGTTAGATGGACAACTCTGTTGAAGAATCCTGATGTAAAAAATCTAAAAAGCTTAATTGTATCCATATCAAATGCACTGGCTGCAATGATATGCTACACCAAAGGACATCAATTCATAAACACAAGGAAGCCCATGAGTGTATCTAAGGGTGCACCTACAATGAAATTTATCTAACCCAACATATTCAATTCGATCACTCGCTTCTACAATATGTTGTAAAATATATTTCGATACAAAGCCAAAACAATTTCTTATATATTGTCACGTTAAATACATGACCCATAAGATGCAAATTATTTTCAAATGAAAAATTAATTGCATTATGTTGCAAGATGATAATCTTGTTCATGGAATCCTAACAAAAGCACAAGTCCCCCATTGATGTCTGAAACATCCTCTTTAAAATTCAATGTGAAAAACCTTACAAAGAATATTATGTCACTAAATGAAATATGCAACCTAAACCTTGCAACAACAAAAAAAAACGTTATCATAACTAAGACATAAGCATACTTGTTACTTGTCGAGTTACCTAAGTGCATGATCGTATACGTCCATGCATTAACAAACTTTTTTTTGTGTGGATTGACCAAGTACTAATCATATATTCAATAAATATAGGTCATGGTGAATAAAAAACTTCAAATGCCTATGCACGATGTCCATATGCTTATACATTATTGTTGAACCAAGTGTGTTCAAGCTTTGAAGAATCCAAACCATTTGAAGGATGATGAAAGGTTGATTGTGCTTGCTGTTGCTGAGCTATCTTTTAGATAGGATATGGGGTAGATTTAATGTATAATCCACTATTGATTGAATCCATAGCTTAGACACTCTCAATCTTTTTAAAAGAAAAGTGTTTTTCAAACTAAGTGAAAAACAACCTGCTGTTTTGTCGAAACAACCGATTGTTTTATACTTAGATGTTTTTAGAAAGATTGAAAACTGTTTTTATGGTTGACTTGTTGTCAAAACCAAAACAACCGATTGATTCGTGGAAACAACGGATTGTTTGTTTTGGTACCATAACAAAAAACTGTTTTGTGCTTTGACTGAGCATTAAATGATTTTCTAACTGTTTACGCTCCAGTTTTTAATGCTTTGACCAATCTTTGAATGAAATTAATAGTTTGTTGAGATTATGCAACAAACAACTTGGTTTAAATTCAGAAAAACATATTTTTTTATTTTATTTTTATCAGCAATAAAATAAATAAATAAATAGGGACCACTTCAGGGGTGGTCCAACCCTTATACATAAATACCTAACTTTAAATTCAGAAAAACATATTTGTGTTTTTAACATTTGGATGGTTCAACAGAAGGAATTAAAACCAATAAAAAATGGATTTAGCATTATAAAACGTACCTTTGTTCCTCCAGGCTCAGGCAAATTGTATTATTTAAGGATATTGCTAACAGATAAAAAAGGTTGTACTAATTATCAGAGCATAAAAACTGTTAATATCATAACTTACAAGACATATCAAGAAGCTTGTTATGCAGTGGGGCTATTGACCGATGATAAAAAATTTATTGATGCAATTAAAAAATCTAGTTGCATTGTTTTTGCACATCAACTGAGAACTTTGTTTGTTACACTATTAATGATGAATACAATGGCTAAGCCTGATGAAGTCTGGAGATCTACTTGGAAGTTACTATCTGATGATATTCTATATAAAAAAATGAAAGTTCAACTTACCATGTATAAATGAAATACTTATTCCAAAGTTAACTTATGATTCAAAGTTATGTAATGTATGTTTATATCTGTATGACTTAATCCAAGATTAACTAATAATTCAAATCCTATGTAATATAACTTACTTTTTCTAGGCCTTCATATTGAGGATTATGAATTACAGAATATTTGTCTTCTACAAATAGATGAATTATTAGTTTCAAATGGTAAATCTTTGAAGGACTTCAATTGTCTACCTCAACTAATTCGTTCAAATTCATATATTTTGGAAAATAGATTTCTTATTGATGAATTGAGTTATGATATAACAAGCATGTCTTAAATGCATGCATCACTGTTCAAATGTCTTACTGCTGAACAACTGAATGTATGTGAAAATATAATGACAGCAGTACAATTAGGAGGTTTTTTTTTTCTTATACGGATATGGCGGAACATGCAAAACATTTATGTGGAAAACAATGTCTAGTGGAATCAAATCAACAAGAATGATTGTATTAAATGTAGCTTTAAGTGAGATTGCTTCTTTATTGCTTCCTAGCGGAAAAACAACTCATTCTACCTTTTGTATTCCACTTACTATAAATAAGGAATCAACCTGTAACATAAGTCATGGAAGCCTTCGTGCTAAGTTATTGATTGAGACAAAGTTGATTATAAAGGATGAAGCTCCAATGATGAACAAGTTGTGTTTTGAGGCTTTCAACAGAACATTAAGAGATATTATGAAGGTTGTAGATGAAAAGAACAATAACAAGCCTTTTGGTGGTAATGTTGTTGTACTGGGAGGTGATTTTAGGCAAATTCTGCCTGTTGTCAAGAAGGGATCAAGATATGACAATGTAAATAAAACTATTATGAATTATAGAAATATTGCAAAGTTTTAAAACTTTCAGAGAATATGAGATTAACAAGTCAGAAATTAATTGAAAGTGCTCCAGAGATCAATGAATTTGTTTAATGGATTCTAAAGATTGGTGATGGAAATATGAACTTAAAAGAAATTGGGGAAAACATGATTGAAATACCCAAACATCTATTAATCGAACACAGTGATTCACCTTTACTCAGCTTAGTTGAATTTGTGTATCCTAAATTCTTGGATAATATGAGCAATGCTAACTATTTTGATGACGGTGCAATACTTTGTCCAACGACTGAATGTGTAGATCAAATTAATGAATTTATCCTATGTTTAATGCCTGAAGAAGAAGTTACTTACTTAAGTTCAGACTCATCTTGCCAATCTGATGAACAGGAAGACATTTAAGTTGGGTGGTTTACATCCGAGATTTTAAACGATATTAGATGCTCAGGAATTCATAATAATTGCCTAAATTTCAAAACTAGTGTTCCAATAATGCTTTTAAGAAATCATTGTTGTTGCTTTGTTGAGTTTCTTCTGGTGCACCACAGGCTCCTAAAAGTATCGATATTTTCGAATGAGACGTTGTGTAACTCTTGTACCTTGTGAAGGCAAATCATGATCATCCATTTTCAATGGCATTAACAACCATGAAAAAACATAATAACTGTCGTTTCTTCTTCTTCTGCAAACTGGGAGCAAGAGATATAAATGGAATTGATGCTGAAAACACAAACGTCCTCTTGTACAACAAAGTGTAACCATTCATTGGTTTATGGTTTTCCCGCATTCTCATGAGTCTCTGACCTCGGTCTTTGTAACATGAATAAGAAAAGTTGATCCTTTGGGGAATTAAGAGGGTGAGACACCAAAATCGCCCAAAATTTGAACAAAAAATTCCCTTTTTGTGGGTTTGGTGCTTAGCAAGGACAAAACAATGAGCTTGTAAGTATTCTCCATTCCTGAAATGCACATCCAAGAAAGAAAAAATGCCTCTATTAACCACACAAACGAAAACCCAAAATAAAAAAGTAAAACAAAAAACAAAAAGGGCAAAAATAAAAAACACAAAAAGTGGTCTTATCCTCTTTATACGTGCTTTGCCAAACATCATAGATTTGACCCTTGATGACCATGAGGAAGGGCTTCTCGAGACCACGTAGAGGTCGAAGTCGTGTAGGGTGTTGTGGCGGTGGTCAGGGGAAGAAGTCTGAAATGACATAGCAGATAACGAGAATGAGAGGAAGGAGGGTGCAGAAGTAGGCGTAGAAAGGCCAGTGTAGGCCATGTGAGAAGAACCACTCTCTGCATCGGCGACAAGATGAAGCAAGAGGCACATTGATTTGAAGAGATAAGAAGAGAGAGAAACGTAATGAGATCAAAAAATCAATTTGAGAGTTATAATGGAGGCGGATGTAAAAGTAATGTGAGGTGGTTATTGTGGATTTTTTGGTGTTAGTTGATTATTGTAATAGGAGAATTTTTTTTATTTAGCAACTATTCTTTATGAAATTACAAAATGCCCAGGACAATTTAATAGAATGAAAGATTGTTATAACTTATAAGAATAAAATGAAAAAAAAGAAAAAATGATTATAAAGAGGAATTTTTTTATATATAGGTATAGATAATATAATTTATAAAAAAAAAATATAATCTTGCAAAAATAATTTTAAAAACTATACTACGCCTATTTTTGAAAGAAGAAATTGTATTATTATGTTGAAGAAAAATATTTAACTATTTATTTTATTAAATAAATAAATTATTATTTTTATTTCAAAATAAGATTGTCGCAGTAAAAGAAATTTATAAACTTAAATTACCAAAATTATTCATGTATAATGTTATGAAAAAATAATGAAGAGAGAGAGTAGGTCAAAACGATTCGTTTTATGGAACATATTCCTTGTGAAGTATAAACCCATATTTTGACAGAACTGAAACAAAACCCTTACGCTCTCTCTGTTCGCATCGCAGCTCTCTCACTCGCTTCGCCAACCCTACCTTCTTCCGCCGGTGAGTCTCTCGCGTTCTCTGTATTTCAAGCTTTGAACCATTTTATGCATTTCGATTCTCGTTCTCTCCGTTCGGAAGTTCCTTTATGTTCTGCTCTGCATCAACTTCTTAACTTCCACCATTTCAAATCGCATTTCTTTTTTCTTCCTTCATTTCTCACCTTCTCATAATAAATCCACGTTCCTTTTCGTTGTCCGAGCCAATCCCCGATGCTCTCATTTTTTATAGGACGATGTAGATGAATAGCTAGAATGGCTTAGTTGATAGAAGTAATAATTGCATTTGCAGTGTGTAACCTAAAACCAGACGCAAAGGGTTTATGTTTTCTTTGTCTACACTTTGGACATAGTGGGTTCTTTAGTATTATTTATTATTTTATTTAATGTACAGGATATATAATTCTTTTTCCTGTTCTTTTGGTAGATCTGTGTTATTTTAGTAACTTGCTGGTAGATGATGATCTGGGAGAAATTACTATATTTATAGTTTTTTTAAAGTGTAACCGAGTGATGCATATTATGAGAGGTGGTTTATTGTGAAAGGTGAAAGGAACAAACAGTGTAATCGAGCCCTAATATGCATAGGGCAGTGTTTCCTTAGGGTGCTTTTTTTTACTTGATTTTGTTATTCTTTTTTTGGTTGGCCTGATCCTCTCAGAATGTAGATATTTTTTTTTCTATGACTTATATGATTTGTTTCTCTATTCAGGTGATTGCATTTGAATTTGCCTGTTATGGCGGTAAGTTACGTACTATACACTTTTGTTGTTTTCTTTTCTCTTTTTTGCTTCATTTGAGGATTTCTTTTGTGGTGAATGCTATAGATTGATAGAATTTTTAAAGATGAAGCCAGTGAAGAAAAAGGAGAGCGGGCCAGAATGGTGAGCATGTTATGCTCTTATGTTTTTGCCTTGTTTTCTTGATTATAATATACTGTTTATGATCTGTATCAGCAAGTTTTACCATGCATTATTCTTTTTATGAGTCTAGGAAAAGTTTGTTAACTCTCGTTATGTGTGTTGTATGATTTGGTTTTGTGCAGGCTTCTTTTGTTGGAGCCATGGCAATTGCTGACTTGGTGAAGACAACCTTAGGGCCAAAGGGAATGGTAATACCTCTTCTTGGCACATTTTTATAAGTGGTGGTGATGAATGCATTATTTTCTATTTCTATCCAATTCATATATCTTGGACGTGATTACTGCAGGATAAAATTTTGCAGTCTACAGGTAGAGGACGTGAAGTTACTGTCACTAATGATGGGGCTACAATCTTGAAGTCCCTCCATATTGATAACCCAGCTGCTAAAGTCCTTGTGGGTATCCTTATCAATTTTTATTTTTGCGGTGAAAGCAGCATAGAAAATTTCGGATTTTGGAGAGAGCTAATGTGAAATTCTTATTTGTGTTACCAAAGGGTTTGGAAGTTACTAAATGAATAGTTTTTAACCATGAAAAAGCACAATACGATTATTCCAAATTGAGAACTTTTGATTTTGAATTTCTAAAGCATAAGAGAAACACCTAGTTCCATGGAAGGCCCTAATCAACCTAAATCGAATTGATGTCTGTCTGGATAGATTAAAGGCCATCATTAATTTAAGGAATTTGCAATTTTAATAGACACAGACTAAGATACTTTTATCACCTTTCTGAATCTGGGGAAGAGATGCAAAAGTGCTATGTTGCAGTTCACCACTATATGGCACCCACCTTGTGACTCATAGTTCAGAGGTTCAAGTCTTGGAAGCACTTCTCTAGTTTTGAATGTGTGGTGGGGTACAAGGTTGTGTACATACACAACCCAGATCCCACTTGGTGGGAGCCTTGTGTGTTCTGTCACCCTTATAAAACCCATACAGTTATTATTTAGAGCATTGATGTGGATATTTTTTTCATGATTAAATTTCAAGATAACCATCCTTAATGTAAGTTAGACCTATCTAAAGTACAAGATGATGAAGTTGGGGATGGAACTACCTCTGTTGTTGTTTTGGCTGGTGAACTCTTAAGGGAGGCGGAAAAGCTGGTTGCAGTCAAGATTCATCCAATGACAATAATATCAGGTTCATTTATTTTCTTTTCTACAGTGGCTCAACTGCTCTTATCCTGAAAATTTTGTTGAGTTTTCATAGAAATGAATTTTATACTGCCAACTTCATTGATTCACACTTTGAGTACAAGGCATTACATAATTATATTGGATAAGAAGGCAACATCTTCCTTGTTGTGCATCATCCATTTTTAAATTGTATTCAAATGTCTTTCTTTGATGTCTAACATCATTGAGTGTTCCTTTGAAGCTTGATATTAAGCAATGAATGCAAAATCTACCGTCTTAAAAAAATTTGGTTCTTGTTTTCTAATTAAAGAATCAATTTGTGGGTGGTTGTTATTGAGAGGTGCGGTTATAGAAGTAGCTAATGAAAATTTCCATTCTCAATCTTTTATTCTCTTACTTCAAATGCTGCCCCATATGTACTTATTTTTCCGCATGCTTTCTAGGTTTCCGAATGGCTGCAGAGTGTGCCCGAAATGCTTTATTAGAGAAGGTTGTGGACAACAAAGCTGATTCTGGTATTGTTTCTCCCACTTTTTTAGTAGGATTTTTTTTTCAGGGTTTTATCATCGTCTCTGTTGCCTTTTGTTACATTGTTATTATCATCACGATGTTAGCAGGACAACGTCTACAGGCATTATCGTGTCATGTTATCTAATATATTCATATATTGATATAATTTACTGGAATGTGCAGAGAAATTCCGGTCAGACTTACTGAACATTGCAATGACAACTTTGAGCTCAAAGATTCTTTCACAGGACAAGGAGCATTTTGCAAAATTAGCTGTGGATGCTGTAATGAGACTAAAGGTAAACTGTGCCTATCCTACTGAATACCAGTTTGCAATTTTAGTGGATATAGCAAATAGAGCCTTTTGCTGTTAGCTGAATTTTCTCCCTTGGACAAATTCTGAACAGCACAAGAACTTCAGTCTTGATACACCAGATTCAAACTTAATCGATGTATTTTTTCCACATACTTGACTGAAAGCTCTCTTGAACATGTTATTAGGAAGTTGGATTACATAACTACTTATATATGAATATCTGCAGTTTCATAATAATTTCCTACAGTACGAGTGTGGCTATTCAAATATATTCCAATCTGTAAATAAAAATATACATTTGGTAAGATTTCATTAATGAATTTGGAATACTCTGTAAAGACTCAGAAATTATTTGTTGAACTTGGTATTTTTTTGCTGGATTATGGCAGCTTTTCATGTCGAGTAATGATTTTTTCCTTTTCTAGATGGCCTTAAAATAGGAAGTGTCCTTTAGCTGTTTTGTTAATTTGGTAATATGCTATTCAATGATTTTACTGTGCAAACGAATGTTTATGATGCTTCAATATTTATTTTTTTAGTTTGAGCTATATTTTTATTAAGTTAAGTATGTCTTTTCATTCTTTCATCTTATATCCGTCTTTTCAATGGTGTTTTTTAAATGCAGGGAAGCACTAATTTAGAATCTATCCAGATTATAAAGAAACCTGGAGGCTCACTGATGGATTCATTCTTAGATGAAGGGTAATATTGCTGAAAAGTGGGACTATTTTACAGTTTGCAAATAGGAATTCTTCAACTTGTTGCTGAATCCTGATTATCTTTATTATAAGGAATTGCATAAGCTTTTTTCCAAGAAACATGGGCAAAGTCATGCTCAAAAAAAGATGATCATAAACTTCTGCAATTTCCTGTGTAATGAAGGGTTTTGCAATAGTATTCTTGTTTTTTCCCCTAACCATTGCTTAACATTGCACTGCTCTGTAAAAGTTTAGCTATCTTAATTGGATTCATATTTTTGGCCAGATTCATTCTTGACAAGAAAATCGGTATTGGACAACCCAAACGTATTGAGAATGCAAAGATACTGGTGGCCAACACTGCCATGGATACAGATAAAGTGAAGATATATGGGGCACGTGTTCGTGTTGATTCTATGGCTAGAGTTGCTCAGATTGAAACAGCTGAGAAAGAGAAAATGAGAGAAAAGGTGCAGAAGATAATAGGTCATGGTATCAACTGTTTTGTGAACAGGCAGTTGATTTACAATTTTCCAGAGGAGCTCTTTGCTGATGCAGGGATATTAGCTATTGAGCATGCTGATTTTGATGGTATTGAGCGCCTGGCTCTGGTAACTGGCGGCGAAATAGCATCAACTTTTGACAATCCCGAGTCTGTTAAGCTTGGGCAGTGTGACCTTATTGAGGAGATTATGATTGGTGAGGATAAACTGATTCATTTCTCTGGTGTTGCTATGGGGCAGGCATGTACAATAGTTCTGAGAGGTGCTAGGTACTTTTTATTCTTTTGTTATTTACAAAATTTCTTTCCACTGTTCCTTTACGTAGTTAGGCATTTTAATCTTGATAACATGTTTTTTCAAAATTGTCAGCTGAAGTTTTTTATATTTTGGCAATAGGGTTTGTTTGTAATATGCTGCTCCTATCAACCTTGACAAGAACCATTAACTATTTTTGCGGTGGATTATAATCTTATGCTGTTTCTGTGCCTTGTTGAAATTTAACACCTAGAATCGTACAACACAATGATTGAACTACTGAGTGCTGGATTTCTGAATGCTAGTTGCTTTATATGCGTGTCTTTATGTATGCTCATGTCATCATACTAAATTTATGTCTTTATATAGGGCTGTTCAAATCAAATTTTATTATTTCAGTCAGTGCATTGTGAGCTTCACATGCTTAGGAGTGTTGTCTATGTATGAATAGACATTTTTTAAAACAAACTAGAACAAATGTTGTTTGTATGTTCACTTTAAGTCTGATGCATCTACTTTTGTGGCAGCCACCATGTTCTTGATGAGGCTGAGAGGTCATTGCATGATGCCTTGTGTGTGCTATCACAGACTGTAAATGACAGCAGAGTGTTGCTTGGAGGTGGGTGGCCGGAGATGGTGATGTCAAAGGAAGTGGATGCATTGGCTAAGAAAACTCCTGGAAAGAAGTCTCTTGCTATTGAGGCATTCTCCCGTGCACTCTTGGCTATCCCAACTATCATTGCTGATAATGCTGGTTTGGATAGTGCCGAGTTGATTTCTCAGCTCCGTGCCGAGCATCAGAAGGAGGGCTGTACTGCAGGAATTGATGTTATTTCTGGCTCTGTAAGTATTGAAACCAAGAGTTTGGTTAATTTGTTGAATGAGCATCATGATGTATGATATGCACTCTTGTCGGAATATGTTAGAATTATTTCATTTGATATGTAATGTTTTATCGTCATCTATATTGAGTATCTGATTTTTTTGTATATATAGTTTGATTTGCCTCATCGAAATATAAAATATATGTATATGTTCCTGGAGGGTATGTGCCTAATGCTGGATGAGCTAGAACCTATAATTAGCGAGTGCGTGTTCAAATTTAACGTTTTAGCAAGAGCAGAATTTTACGATGATTTATGTATAGGCGTAGGTTTTTAGAAAAGTATCCTGCGTTTCCTTTTTTTGATTTCCTGTTCTACGTTTACCTGTGTTTTGTTTTTGTGAAAGGTTGGAGACATGGCCGAACGGGGGATATGTGAAGCTTTCAAAGTCAAGCAAGCTGTATTGCTATCTTCAACAGAGGCAACTGAGATGATCCTGAGAGTTGACGAAATCATCACGTGTGCTCCAAGGAGGAGAGAAGATAGAATGTAAAATATGGTGAGGGTACCTTGGCATTTTCTGGCGTACCATTAGCGAGTGCTGTGATATTTATATGGTGGTTTTGATTGGAAAAACTGGTTGTAATGCTAAATGTCTGTTAGGTAAAGTTTTGATTTGTTTTGCAACTCTGTCGCATGCTAGTGGATTGGGGTGGGTGGCAGGGTCAGGTTGGTGGATAAATTTTACGTAGAACCCACTTATTCCTTCCCTGCGATTAGGGTTCACTATGTTTATTTGAATTTAAGAACATTATCTTTCATTCTTCAACCAAAATGTCTCAAGATTTTTTTCTTTAACTTCGTCTTCAGAGATACACCCACTGCTTACAAATATTTTATATTACTATCTAAACAGACATGGATGGCTTTTAAGTTAGATATAGTGATTTCATTGAATGGGCGATGTTATAGAATTCACACTAACTTTTCATGAAAGTTTATGGGTGAGTTTTCCGGTGGAAATTCCAAATAGTCACCACCGACAGTGGGGCAAATTGGGAAAAAAGTCCACGGTCGGCCAGTGTTGAAAATAGTTTGACGGTGATGCGCTACATTTATCTTTGCGGACTGTGAAGGAAAAAATGTGTTTCTTGTATTTTTTTTTTCTGCTCTGTTTCTCTTGTTTCATGTTTTTCCATGTACCCCTCATTACTTTTTCATTTTTATAATCAACTGGAAAAAAATGTGGCACTAATGTCCAATTTATTAGAGATACCCAAACAATGAACACAATAAGTTCAGGTCTAAGAAATTCTCTCAAAGACCCAACATCCACGGCAATAGGATTTCCTGTTGGAGGGATGAAGGTTAATGAGAGAATTCTTGTATATATCATCGCCTTATTTTAACACAGGAGGAGTAATCAATCAGTTTTGAATGAAAATGATTTGGTTTTCAATCGATTGAAATGCAAATCAATCTATTAAAATTACTAAAAAAAATTATTTAAAGTGATTTAAATCGATTGAATTACAAATAAATTGATTGAAATGTATCGTGAAACTCAATTCGTTCTCTTTCAATTGAATAAAACAGAATTTAACCTATTGTTTGTCCAGGTTTTATTTGTTTGTGTCTGAGTGACTTTTAGGGTTATCAAGGTGGAAGGGTTTCAAAATCAGTGTACTCATTTGATTCTTGTAAGAGTTTGTAAGAAATAGATTGATTTATTATTAAACAACTAAATATAATATAATTTTTTTGTTTTTCTTGAACTTTATTTCTTACACATTTGAATACTTAGTCATATTGCTTGGTTATTTTGAATATAAAAAAATAGGTACTGGAAAGAACATTCTAGAATGAGTTTTTTTTTCGCTCTTCTTCTTCCTATGCGGTGCTTTCCTTTCCTTTTCTTCTGCAGCGGTGATGATGCAACAAGAGTGACAATGGTGGTAAGGTATAGTGAGGTTGAAGCTAATAAAAGACAATTCAATCATCTCATACAACTATGGGATTGCAGGTTGAAAAATGGGGAGCTGCAAAAAGCAAAAGTCTTTCTCATGAAGTGTTTCTGGATTACTTTGGAGGCCCACTATTTCGTTTTCACTGCTTCTTCCTGCATCTCCATATGTTCTTTTGTCACCTCCATACAAAATCTGAAAATATTTTTTTTATCTTTCTTATGCCACGTCCATAGATTTATAAAATCCAGAGGGCAATTAAAATAAAATATATATATATATATATATATATTATGAATTACATCATTCAGAAGCTAATCTCGAATCTCAAATTTGAAAATAACTTAGAGATTATGTAATTCCAAAATATATTTTTAAAAAATGATATTTTTGATTACATAATCTGGAAATAGCTTCCGGATTATATAATTCAGAAGTTTTTTCTAGATTTGAGAGTAACCTCTGAATTATGTAATTTGCAATATATTTGGATTACATAATTCAGAAGGTACTCTCAAATCTAGAAAGACTTTCCGATTATATAATTTAAAAACTAATCACGCATATAAAAAAAGGCTTATGGATTATATAATCTGTAAGTTAATCTCATATTCGAAAAAACTTTCAGATTATATAATCCAGAAACTAATCATGCACTTGAAAAAAAACTTTCAGATCACATAATCTAAAAGCTAATTACAAATTTGAAAAAAGATTTCCAAATTATGTAATCCAGAATATTAAAAGGGACATTTTTGAGATACACAAATTTATAGAGGTGAGAGAAGAACATATGGAAGAGTAGGAAGAAATAATCTTTAATTTTTTACTTAGTGAAATCATCATTTTTTAAGGGCAATTACTTTCTGCACCATATAACTGCACCCAATTCTAATGTAAAAAGATGAAAAAGACCTAAATAAAATAAAACGAGGATACATATACAAATATATTTTGGTCTCCCTTTTTCATAATATGTTTCTAATTTTTTTTTTCCATAACGAATTTGTTTTTCAGATTTTTGTTTTCCATAATGGGATTTGATTTTTTGAATTCTATTCTTAATTTTTATTTTTGAAATACAATAATCTCTTCCAAATTCACTTTTCTAAAATACAATAATCTCTTATGAAATGAAAGATATTTTCAAAAATTTAAAACTATGTAGTATACAGGATTAAAAAAATTGGGTATAGCCTTAAAATTTTTAGAGCGGACTGTTTGACTAAAATAGATATTATTTTATAAATTAAAAAAATTATTGGTATCTAAAGTAATTTTTATTTTTATAAATTTTTAAATTGATATCTAATTATTACTTACCAAAATTTTAGTTAATTACTATTTTATATTCTAAATTTGCCTCAATTAATTTTTTAAAAACTAATTTAAAAAATTTAAAATAATAATAGTTAAAACCTTGGTATCCAATATTGATACCAATTCAAAAACCATTTTGTAAAATTTTTATTTTAACAATAAAAATTATTTTAGATACAACTAATTTTTTAATCTATAAAATAGTATATAATTTAGTCAATATAGTGATTAATTATTTTTAGTCTCCAATTTAGATTATTTTTAGTTTTTTTTAGTGAATGTTATGATAACTTTTTTTTTATCCTAAATAATAGTCTGTTCTAAAAAAAATATTTAAGTAAAAAGATATTAAATAATTAAAAAACTTTAAAATTAAATATTTACTATTTATAAATATATAAAAAATCATAATGTAAAAAAAGATATTAAAATAGAAAATACATAAATTTAAATTTTTATTTATAAGTAAATGTAAGTCTAAATAAATACAAATTATTCATAACTGAAGATAATAGAGTTTAATTATTGAACCCGTTAAATTTATTAATATTGGAATATAATCAATTTTCAAACATCAATAATATATATATATATATATATATATATTATGATATTAATGAAATAATAAATAAAAATATTTAACATATAAACTATTATTTATGGAAAAAAATAAATTATACGCACGGTCACATTATTCCGCTTTATGGTTCTCGCAGAGTAAATTTTATTTGACCTTTGTACTCGCATTGTCCTCGCTATGTGTAATAAAGAAAAAAATTACATAATAAAATATAAAAAAAGTGAAACAAATGTAGTAGAAAATTATGAAATTAAAACAAACACGTTTAAATCAATGCAAAAACTAAATCAACTAGTCAATAGTAACTATTTTTTTTTATAATAATTAACATTTATTTTCAAAGTTACCTTCAGTTTGGTTTTATTGATGCTTTTATTACTATATACAGACAGCAATTTCTTCCTGCACCTCTACACTTTCTTCTTGCACCTCCTCCTTGAACCTCCTCCAGAGAAGACATGAAATGAAATGACAACTTCCTTTTCTTCATCTTTTTTATTGGCACCCATCTTCGGAACTCTAGAATTCGGAATATAAATTTGTACTTCAAATTTTAGAGTTCGAAATGCTACAAGAAAATTATTAAATATAAATAAATTTTAGATAAAAAAATAATTAGTTGTTATAATCACTAAATTAGAAATCATTTTAGAGACTAAATTTTGTTTTGGTTTCTAAATTAGTTTCTATTATTGTTAAATAGTTTCTAAATTGGTATATAATTAGCTACTAAGATTTTTGCTACCAAATTTAGAATTTAAATAACTGGTAGTTAAAACCTTGGTCGTTAATTAGATACCAATTTAGAAAGTATTTAACAATAATAAAAACTAATTTAGAAACCAAAAATTTTTCTAGTCTCTAAAATGGTATCTAATTTAGTTACTATAGTAACTAACTATTTTTTATTTCTAAATTTGATTTCTATTTCATGATTTTCTTGTAGTGTTGTATTTGATATATTCTGAACTCTAAAATTCAGAATACAAAATTGTATTATGAATTTTAGAATTTGTAAGGTCTATGGATTATACAATTCGGAAATGAAAAAAAGAAAAAACAAATCCTACACCTTTTGTCCAATGGTAATTTTGGAATTGAAATATTTATGGAGGACAGGAACAAAATATGGAGGTGCAGAAAGAAATTCACGTGTTCACTAAACATATGGTATTGCTGGATACTATGGATTTTTCTGTTTGGAATTTATCCATATGCTTTTGGCTTAATCATGCATTAATTTGGTGCTAAACAAGGTTGGGTTATGTAGTGGAGGTTTCTTAATGACTACAATTAGGTAAGATGTTGGTGATTATTTATATACCAAGGTTTTAGTTACTAATTGCTTTAGATTATAAATTATTTAGTAATTTAAATCTAAAGTAGTTAGTAGTAGTTAAAACTTTGGTAGTTAATATTAGATACCAAATTAGAAACTACTTTGGATACTAATAATTTTTAGTTTATAAAATAATATCTAACTTAATCAATACTATGATTAATTATTTTTGGTCTCTAAATTAGTTGTTATTTAATCATTTTCTTGTAGTGTTATAAAATAGTATCTAAGTTATTTATTATAAAGCCTAATTATTTTTTCTCTCTAAATTAATTGATATTTAATAATTTTCTTGTAATGATAAGAATACAAATAGTTTGAATGTATGACAATTAATTAAGACCGCATGGTTCAAATTGTAGAAAAGAAAAACCACATTGACAACAAGAATGAGAAGTATGACTGTGAAATGAAGAGTGATATCATTTAACAATTTAAACATTCACAACATAAATGAAATCCCAAATGTAAAAGTAAAATTAAATAATGAATGGAATGAATAATGCTCAATTCTCTTTTGTGATAGTCCACTCTTATTTTGTAAACCGAACAATAAAATTTTATAAAAATACAAAGACTATAGTGTGCAACCATTTCAAAGCATAATTTCTAAGATCATTTCAACGCATACTTTACAAGACCAGGAATGTGTGTGTTCATCATGTAGTCTTTCCAATCGATGCTATTAGGGTCAAAGTTCAATCCAGCAGCAACCTCAATGTTATTACTTGTTGCTCTTCGTAAATTTTGTGTGTTTGAATCATCAAAGCTGAAACCGAAAGTAATTTGTATGAGAATGATGGTTACGAATAAAAGTAGTTCATGTACCATTTCTAGTAATTATAGACAAGGAAAAACACGTACACGCCCTTAAAAAACAGGTATGGTTTGTATACTTCAACTAGTCGTGTCACCCTTTTGAATTTTTTGCAGCTATCGTCATAAACATCTCGAGAGCATTGACAAAACGCTTTGTTCACCACATTTAAGACCTAAATATATCAAACCCATGCACAAAGATCAACATGAAACCTTAAAAGATTAGCAAAACATATTATTGTAGTTTTGCTTCATTATTTAGTTAAACTTGGTAGTCAACAAACCTTTAGTGGAAAAACATATCGAATTGTCATGTAAATGTCGAAAACAACCCTACTTGATATCAAATTTGGCTTGGGCACTATTATTGGCTTTCCATTTTTGTTTTTCAACGCGAATTTAATGAAATAATGATAGCAGTAATCACAAACATCAGCAATTCTGAATGGATTTCTTAATGATGATGATATGTGGTAGACGAAATTCTTGGGAGTTTGATTTGAAAAAGCAATAATTGCTGTCATCATACAATTGATAACCATGTCTGCAGGTATCTGCATATAATATTACATAGTAGTTAGTATATACACAAAATTGAACTAGTAATTTTTTTTTCAACAAAATCATGTTATAAGGTAAATATTTTTATAACAAAAAAAATAAAATTCAATGAGTTATTCTTTAGACATCCATAGATGTTTTGCAAAACAAACCAATGCTTTTTAGATATATAAAAGAACACATTAAATGATAAGTAGTTTAAACTTTTGATGTTTTATTTTTTACATAATCATTTAAGTATCGATTAATACATATAACCAAAACTAAATTTATACATTTAACTTACCGTATCCAAAATTGTCTTGGGATGACCAAGAAAGTTTGTTATTTTCCCTTGACCATAGCTACATATTATGCTGTCGAGAGTTCTGCAAATACAAAATAAATAAATTTATAATTTCTCTTTAAGAAAATCTTGAACATGATGAAATAAACTCTAAAAGTTTAACTTTAAGTAGAACTGATAAATTAAGAGTTTATTTTTTTGTCTAGGAAGTGGAATAATTGGAATGAAATACACATTTGAGACAATGTTAAAAATATTTACCTCAAGCCTTCAATCCAACCAGGAAATGGGTCCTTAAGGGTACTAGTAACCATGGTGGGACGTATAATGATTAGTGGAACATTATCTTTATGATGAATCAATTGCATCTCTCCCATTGCTTTTGTGAATGCGTATGTATTTGGCCAACCATACAAATTTGCTCTGATACATCACAAAAATAATTTCATTTATAGATTAATGAATATCAGCGTTATAACAAAATAAGAATTTGATGTACCTTTCAATTCCATAATCTCTCAATGCATTTTTTATTGTGCTTTCAGTAGCATTCTTTGATCGAAGTTCATCTATCTTCTTCTTCAACAAATTCATTTCTTCAGTTATGTCTAATTTCGAGGACTTTTTCAAGGTCTGACCCATCTCAAAGGGTTTCTCTTGCACAATTATTTTTTCATCCTTAATCTCTCCACACACGTATGCTAACATTCATTCATACCAAAAAATGTGTTATTAATGGAAATTGGCTTAACGGTAACTGAATAATGTTTTGGTAAATATAGTAACCTATATTACATTATGATCAAGTTATAATCAACTACAATTACCAGTTGATATTTGCATAAAAATCTTTATCTCAGGACAATGCTTTGCAAAGTTTAAGACGTGTAAGACACCAATTGTATTTACATCCATTGAGATGTCAAATCTGTAGAAAAATAATAATGAATCAAAATATGAAGAAGAAAAAATTATTGGTTCCTACTAGATAATTTACCTCTCGTCAAATTTGGTAGTTGCTGCAAAATTTATAATAATGTTAATCTCTTCAAACATCTTAATCTTGAGCTTTTCATCTTCCAAACCAAAATTATGGAGAGAAACATCTCCTGATATGACCACAATCTTCTTTAAAATGAAAGAATCAAAATCTTCGTCCCATTGGTCTCGTAACACTCTGAATAAATCTGTGCGAATGACCTGTAATATGATCATTAAAGAAATGCATGAATGCCACAATTCAATATGAACAACTGAAAATGAGTCAATGATAAAATTTAGTAAGAAAATTGATTTTTCATTATCCCGAGGTTAAAAGGTGATGAGTGAAAGAGGGGGAAGATAGAAAATTGGGATCATGCGAGAAGCAAAGGACACCTTCTTCTTCTCGCACTTCCCAATTAATTCTGGAGGAAAAGATATGGGAAGAATTTTTAAAGGTGGGAGTGAATATAAGAGATCTTTAGATATATCGAAAATCGTAACATGAAAGGACAAAAATTGGGAAGAGACTTGAAAATATATGGGATGAGAATAGGAATATACACCTCAATCGACTAAGATAGTGTAGGCATGGAGATTCAACCCGAGATAGTTCGAGAAGGGCACAAAATGGTAAAAGATAGTATGAAGGGTATAAGTTTGGAAGAGAAAGCAAGGGAAAAATATGTATGTGCAAGGTGTAATACTATGTTTGTTTATGGATACATATTGTTTACGCAGATGGATTTGAGGGAATGTCACATATTTGTATCAGTTGATTAGCGAGGAAATATGAGCGTGGATGTGAGAGGAAAGGGTCAAGGAAGTGTCACCCTCAAGTGTGAAGAAATAGAGGGAAAGTCAATTGGACGTGCATGAGAAGACCAAAGTGCCCTTCACTTTTACACTATGCATGATAGAGATTCATGATCTACACATTGGTCATGCATGCAAAGATTCCTAAATGAGGCAAATAGTCCTTTGACTATTGAAGTTGAGTGTTTGAAAACTCCATTAAATACTCGTGAATGGATTTGGTAAAGCTTCCCATTTTTGTTCTTCTTTGGAAAACTTGGTGGTTGTTCGTGTGAGATGAGTTTGTGGTGTGTGTGAGCTGCATGTGAGTTGAGGTGGTGGAGTTTTGTTTGAAGGAAGTTGTTGTTCGTGGAGGTGTTTTCGTGGACTTGCATGTGGAAGGGTGGTTGTTGGAGTTTGTTGGAAGTGTAGAGATAAGGTGTCATGGCTGAAAGAAATGACAATGGAGGTTTGAAGGATGAAGATAATCAATTATATGGGTAATAATCGATTATGCTTCAAAATGTAGCACATATATCCTCACATTTTTTTACTATGTATAATTTGGAGGTAACTGAAGGCTGACTTGTATGATTATTGTGGTGTAGGTGCTTTGGTGAAGGAACGTTTTGGTGTAGGTGCTTTGATGAAGGAGCATGTTGGTGTGGTGTTGTATGTGGGTCAAACATCATGTGCTTGGTTCATAGATTATCAACAAGTAAGTCTTAAACATCATTTGTTATTTATTCATGTGTGGTATTCTGCATTTGGGTTAGACTTAAATACTTTAAACATCAATGTCAACAAAGGTTTTGAGAGAGTTCACCAAAGAATTGATAAACTCTAACAAAGATTTAATAACTTCACATAATAGTCATGACATAATTGTTGTTTTTTTCCCGCCTAGTTATTGTAACTTAACTCTTTTTTTTCATCATATATTATTGGACAGTTCTACGTTTAATACTCATTAGGCATTGAGTTTTTTTTAATCAATTTTGGTTTATTTTATAATATTTTTCATTTTAATTTTATCAAAATCCATTTTCAACAATTTTTAGATATCCACAATTTCAAATGATTTATATATATTTTTTTTCAACTGAGATCACCAACCCACTACAAGAAAATCATTACATATAAACAATTTTTAGAGACAAAAAATAATTAGTTATTATATCGACTAAATTATATACTATTTTAGAGACTAAAAAAATTATTGGTAGCTAAAGTAGTTTCTATTATTATTAAAAAAATTTAAATCATTTTCTAAATTTATAACTAACTAGCTACCAAGTTTTAACTACTAACTTTAGTCACAATATAGTAAGTAATTATTTTATGTCTCTAAAATTGGTTTCTATTTAATGATTTTCTTGTACTTAACCGTAACAAAAATAATGTTTTAATCAAACACAAGTTCTATGTACAAATAAGAATTTTTATTTCATTTTATATTAATTTTAACCACAAAGAAAAAATTGTAATTTTACACTTTCATCAATTAATTTTTTTTATCAATTACACTCATCACATCACTCACAAACTTTTACAAATTTTCCTTTCATTTCTCTTAACTTTGCACTTTCTTTCTCTTAATTCAAACAACCTCACTTTCTACTCTCTTTCCCCTCAAATTCATCCTTGGATCCAAACAAAGCATAAAAGATAGAATCTAGATGTTTGTTAGATAGTGTCTTGATGGTAAATGAATTGGTGAAAGAAGCAAATTGTAAAAAAAAGAATTGTATCATAATAAAGGTAAACTATGAAAAATCATGTTACTCAGTCACATAAGACTTTATGGACTATATGATAGATAAATTAGGTTGTAATAATATGTGGATTAATTAGATTAAGGTAATCTTTTGATTTTGTTTTTTGTTTTTTTTTTGTTGTCCAAAGATTTTCAAGGATGGTAAGGTAAGCGATTAGAAGAAAAATGTTGGAAGAGATTAAAGTGAAGTGCAAGGAGGTGATAGTGAACATACTATAATATGCAAATGACACATTATTCCTAAGTGACGTTAAAATTCAGTGAACTTGCTTAAGTTTTTAAGGTGAATTTTCACAATAGCAAGACTAAAGGTTTGGATATTGAGAGACAAAATTTAGAAAGGTAATCTTGAATCCTTAACTATAGTATTATGAATATTACTTTCACTTGTGTAGACATGACTGTGAGAAAAAAATCCAAGGAAATATAATTTTTGGCAACCTGTTTTGAAAAAAATTCAAGAAACAATTATCAAAATGGAAAGGAATGTTCTTAATGTTTGCGGTAGACTTTGGATCATAAAATTTGTTCTCATAGCTTACCATTTTTCCTTTTGTCTTTTTACAAATTACCAACTTCTGAGGATAGGAAGATTGAATTAGATAAATGGGAGGATAGTTTTAAAACAAAAGAAGTAGGTGAACTTGGAGTTAAAGATATAAAACTCTTTGACTCTCTTAGCAAAATGGAAATGAAGATTAAGGAGTGAGAAGGCCTATGGAAAAATAAATATGAGACATGAAGATGCCCAACACAGAAAAGTAGTGCAAAAACGGAATCATGGTTGTAGAGTGATTTGAAAGAAGAATGCAAGTAAGGGAGAATAAGTAATGGTTTTGATGATAACATAATATGAAGAGTGAGAAATGAAAAAAGAATTATCTTCTGAGAAGATAAATGAAATGCAGATGTTGCTCTCACACAAAGATTTCTTACATTGTTTCTTGGGAGAATTACTATTCATAAATGTTAATTTTGTAGTATAATATACTCATATAGCAAGCATGTGTATACTATTATAGTATAGATTATGATTAACCTCATTTTGAAAGCGTTGTGCAGCCAAATCAATGGTTTTTGCTCGGACCAGAAGATACAGTTTGTGTACTTGGGGTTGGGTTCTCAGAATCTTTTCCAAGAAAACTGCGCATGTAATAGACAAATTCAGTGGCAGGTGAAAAACTTCAAATTATTTATTATAGATGCATTGTGTATTTAGTAGTACCTTTTGCTAAGAAGCCTGTTGTGCCAGTCATTAAAATGGTCTTTCCCTTGAAGAACTCAGACATCTTTTCTGACTAACTGCTATAAGTAGAAATTGTAGAAGAAATCTAAGAATAAGATTTGGAGAAGATAGAGGATGTTGAAATGATAGGATGTATGAGAGAGAGTTATATGGTGAAGATGATCATTTAGGAATGCTTTTTACTTGTACAATATAACTAGATAAGTATATATATATATATAGAAAGAATAAGAACCCTTAATGACACCTACCAGTGCCACCCAACCCAATAAATGATGCAGCAATTTTAATAAATTAAACTCTATGAGTGTTAGGGATGATTTAAGATGCACTTTAAGAAGTTGTCTATTTGTCCTTCCAACACACACACAAAACATGGGCATTTGCTAATTATAGCTTTAGAAAAATGTTACTTTAATAAATTATAAAATATTAATTTATAATTATAATATGATATAATATAATTTCAAAATGACTTAACTTCATAAAAAAAAATAACATGGTGTATGATTGTCAAACTAGCACTTTGATATTTTATTTATAGCATTATTTTTAATTATATTTTTAAAAAAAAAAAAAAATATATATATATATATATATAAATTTTAGTGGAACACATTTGAACATAATAGATTTGATGATGTTCAAAATTCTACAACAATTAAAAATAAAAATATTTTATAATTTTTAAATAAATATAAACCTCATTTATAAATTAATTTTATAAATTTAAAATATACTTAAAATCCACTTCTTAATAAAAAAATATACACGCAAAACAATATATTATCCATGAATTTAATTTTCTCAATAACCTGCATATATGTGGACAAACAATTTAATTTAACACAACAAAAGAGATAATTATATGTGATGATAAAGAAATAATTGTATAAAAGGTGATTTTTTTTACGACAATGTAGAAAAAAAGAGTAGGGTGTTGAGTATATGGATATTTTTTTCATATTTATATATAACTTTTGCCATCAATAAAAAAAACATATGGTGATTGAGTTATAACTAGGACTGGTCATGGATTGAATTTTTCAATATCCAATTTAAATCTAAATCCAAATAAATGGATTGGATTTAAAATTTATATCCATTTTAACTAGATCAAATTTAAATGGATATTTTTCAAATCTATCTAAAGTGGAATAAATTTAGATTCAATCCATTTTGTTAATTAGATTAAATACACTTTGTCAATTACATTAAATTCATTTTGATATGGACACAGACTAATTTGGTTCGAACCGGGTCTAATCCGACTCAACCTGAACGCGGACCAACTCGGTTCGACATCGGCCCGAGCCTGGACGAATCGACATCAGCCCGAGCCCGGATGACTCGACAATGGCCTGGGCCCGCTCGACTTGACATCGGCCCGGGCTCGCTCGGCTCGACATTAGCCAGGGTCCAATTAACTCGACATCGACTCGGGCCCGCTCCACTCGACATCGGCTCAAGCCAGAACGATTCGACATTGGCCCGAACCCGAACGACTCGACATTGGTCCGAGCCCGAATGACTCGACATCGGTCCGGGTCCGGATGACTCGACATCGGTCCGGGTCCGGATGACTCGACATCGGTCCGGGCCCGGATGACTCGATATAGGTCCGGTACTGCTTGGTTAAACATCGGTCAGGGCCCGCTCGGCTGGATTGTTTTGGCTTAACTTTGATCGGGACAAGTCAAAATTCATCTCAAAATGCAATTTGGATAATCCAAAAATGTATCTAATCTATATCTAATCCATATCCAATTAAATGGATTGAATTTAAAATCTAAAAATATAGATTTAGATTTGAAATAGATCCATTTAAATGGATTAAAACTAATATGGATATTGATAATTATGGATTGGATTTTGTAATTTGAATTTTTTCACCGTCCTTAGTTAGAACATCTAAAAATGTAACACGTTATTATTTTCATTATTTGGTGATAAAAAAAGCTTAGTACCTCAAGATCACATTTTGCTTATTAAAAATATTAATTAATTTATCTTCAAATTTGATGTGATAGGTAAATTTAAAAATAATATTAACTAATTATATAAAAAAAAATAGGCTTATAGATTATAAAATTTCATTATTACAAAATTTATAATAATATACAAAAAAAAATGAAATAATAACGAAATGAAAATAACCTCATTATCATCATTAAATATTAAAACACGGGTGTCATTTCCTTAGTCCATACAAGGAATACTTTTTCCTCATATGATAAATATAAGAGATGTTAAGTAATCAATTTATGTTAGACAAAACAGAAAATAATGAAAAAAAAATATGTGATGATATTCTTAATTTTTTTTTTAGTTGGATATTACATTACCGATGTAAAATGTTTTTAAAATCTTGCGGATTTTTTTTTTTAAGTTATGTTTTTTTTTCTAAATTACTTTCTCTTTTATAAAATAATAATTTCTGATTGTAGATTTTTTTTTCTCTCTTGTGGTTGTAAAGACTCCATTGATGAACTAAATATTAGTTTTCTTATTTTTCTATAACTGCTTTTATGTGTAGATTGTTTCTGTATTAAAGTTAGTGATTTAAACTTTCCATTTGTTTTTGAAATATATGAAACATAATTTAAATACTAAATATTTTGATATAATTTGTTTTTATATTTACAATATTTATTAATATACATTTTCTCGTTTTCTACTTTCCAACTTTTTATGATAAATTACTTTCTTAATAATTATTGATACTATTGTCTTAAGATATATTTTAATAGATAAAAACTATAATATATTATAATTTAGTTAAAATATCATAATTAATAAGAAATATATTTAGTTAACAAAAATATATATTTTTATAATAAATTTATGAAAGAGATATAAGATTGGTTATTTTTGTTTTTAATTTTGGACCATAAAAACAATACCTTTTATAAAATATATTCTCTATTTTATATTATTGATTAATATTTTGTATTTATTTAATATTACATGTTTATTGAGTTTTGGTTCATGACAAGTTATCAGAATTTGGTTCCATCTCAGTAGCGTGTGAAGTTAGATATGTTGACGAATATCTCTGTTTCAACCCATACAGTACCATATAATTGCACTATACAAAATTTGTTCCTATAGTGAGCATTTTATTTGGATTTTAATTTTTGTAAACGTTATGGTTACATTTGGTTTTCTTGCACCTGTAAAAATATATTGAGTTTTTTTTAATATTTATTTTTATAATATTAATTTACTCTATTAATTAAATAATGGTTAATCAGTAAAAATAAGAAAAATAAAATTCTAAGATAAATTAGGTTTAGTGCAAGTTGCAAAAATAGTTTGTAAGTAGAATTGATTCAATCTTACATACATTATGTAAAAGCCTCTTATTAATGTTTTTTTTTTTAATTAATGAATAAATTTGAATAGAAAATAAATTTAGATTATTTGGATTAAAATATGTATGAATTTTTTTTATTAAAGTTGGTGAATGATGGGATATATGTAGTTGAAATGATATTTTTATAATTAATAAAAAAATAAATTTTAAATTTATTTTTATATTTAAAAATAATTAAAAATAAAATATAATTAATATATTTATGAATTTTAATTATTTATAATTAAATTATTATTTTTGATAACTTATAATAACTAACTTTAAGAAAATTACGAATAATGTATAATTATCGATACATTAATTTTTTTTATAAAATTATCTTGTTTTAATTTAAAAATATAATTTTAATTACGTATATCTAAAAGATATCCGCCAAAACTTGAAAATGTAGTAAAACGTTGTTTCCAATATCATCTTACAAATGACTTCGAGTAAAATATGTGAAATTGACAAGAACATGAAAAATTATCTAAAGAAATAGTTGTTTCAATTAAAAAAATAATTTTTATATTTATTTTTTTATAATTAATAATATTATTATATAAAAAATTATTATAAAAGTATTTTTATTATTTTATAGTTATAATTAATTATTATTATTTATTAATAATTTAAATATTTAATATTTTTATTTAAAATATTATTTAATATATATTTTATTTTTATTATATATATATAATCAATTGTGTGAATTATGTTGGCCATTTTTTAATAATCGATTATATTTTTTTTTCATTATTTTTGTGTTAGGTTTCAAAATATTGAAGGATAATAATGTAAATTTGATATGGTTTACATGTTTTTTTTTTTTTTTTTTTTTTTTTTTTGGGATTTTTTTTTTTTTTTTTTTTTTTTTTTTTTTTTTTTGTTTTTTTGTTTTTTTTTTTTTTCTAATTCCTGCATTTCATTATGTATGGTAATTGTCCTTAGGTTTTGTGAAGTTTGGTTTCTGTTTAATACTGGTACGGATGTGATCAGTGTTTCTATAGTTTAGCCACTCTTTACTCAACTCTT
>Ga0123342_1002008_pt1 | contig 34147 bp, 12 predicted proteins | sample Turbeawhitnodule_FD_89960 | JGI IMG/M metagenome (GOLD analysis project Ga0123342, IMG submission 89960) | Root nodule microbial communities of legume samples collected from Mexico - Turtle bean Mexico white nodule | ecosystem: Host-associated > Plants > Roots > Nodule | place: Mexico: Nepantla... | reverse complement strand
TTTGTGTAAAAACAATCTGTTCTTTTTGCCTCTGGTATACTGTAAATTGTGTGTTCTTGCGAAAATTTTATAAGCTCAATTCACCCCTCCCCTCTTGAACTTAGACACTAATAGACCCAACAAGATCAAGTGACGATTCGCAAAGTTGACAAGACACGTCAGCCATGCGTCAGAGCCACACACGGAGTTCCAGAATCCCTAAGCACTTGGTTCAATACGCATGAATCTAAAAGACTTTTCGCCTCAACAAGGAGACTCAAGCCTGGGGTTTGTGTCCTAGTAGGAGTTGATTACCTGAATGGACGGTTAGGGAATTCAATCATTCGATCATTCTTCCTAATTAATGATTAAAGTCAAAGACAGGTTAAGGATAATAAAACATGGTTAAAGAGATATTGGGCCTGCACTAAACTGCGTGGAGTACAAAGCCCAATAGAAAAGTATAAATAGAGGTAGACTCCATGACAAAAGATAATGACATTTCTAATTCTGAACCTGTAGACATAATACCACTCTCAGCTGACTTGAGCGTCAGAGTGCCTTTGTAAGTACCCCACCTTTCGAATCTGACGAGCGAATGACATCGTAAGATAAAAAAACACTCGCTAAAAGATATTCAGTCTCATTATAAAAACAATTGATAAAGAAACAAATTTCATAAATACATCAAAGTAACATCATTGTACTACTACAACGTTGCACCAGTAAAAAAATTATAATTCTTCTTTGTCCTTGTCATCTTCACCTATTGAACTTAATCTCACTAGGTAATTTGAGGTTGTACCATTACTTTCGAAACCATGTTATCTTTTGTTCACCCATCACATTATTTGATTTTGGTTGGAAAAGGAACTTAAATAATGGCTCTACCAACAATAGATCAAGTAGACAACAACTCACATTAAAAAGAAGAGAATCAAAAGAAAACTCAAGCTAAAGACCATACAGAAACCTAAAGAGTTATTATCTCACTATTATTTGTTATAAATTATACAAAATACTAAAACTTATTGTCACGCTTTCATTCAACAAATATCACACTAAACACTATAAAATTATTATTGATTCATATGAAGATCTAGAGAATTATTATCATACTTTTATTAGTGAAAGATCATAATAATACCTAAAATGTTATTATTGAATTTTTGTTAGTTAAATAATATACGAAGAATGACAAAATCATTATCATACTTTTATTGATAGACCAAATCAATATAGTCATAATATTGTCATAATTTTATTAAATAGAGATATTGCGATAGAACAGTCAAATTAAAAATTTAAATTGAAGAAATCAACCTAAAATATAAATAAATGAACAAATTATATTTTAGTATTTTCTTTTTCTCTTAATTTCCGTTTTAATGTTTCCAGAGTCAATTGAAAAGTAGCTTATCCGAAGAAGCAAAATTGCGATGAGGTATTGGATTGGTTGGACGGCAGAGAATAAGAGTAAATCCACCTTAAAAAGTTAAATAAGAAAAGAAAAAAGTTAAAGTCAATGCGGTAATTCCATATTCATCTGACTTTCTTTCTTCAGACAAATCAAACCGTTCATGTCCTTCTAACCACCTTCAACTAATCACCACAGTAACTTTATTTATTTTTATTTGTTTTTATCACTATCAGACAAAAGGTCACAGGATCAACGCTTCGGATTCTGATTAAACCCAACAAGCCCACGAGTCTCACGCTTTTCACACTCTCCCGATGGGCTTCGTTTTCGGAGTGGTGGTCGGAATTGTGGTGGGCCTCGGCATCATAGTAGGCTTCGTCCGCTGCGAGAATGCTCGGGCCGCCCAGCGCTCCCAGCTCGCCACCACCATCGCCGCCTTCGCCAGGATGACCGTCGAAGATTCTAGAAAGATCTTGCCGCCTCAGTTCTACCCTTCCTGGGTCGTTTTCTCTTCCAGCCAGAAGTTGAGCTTTCTTCTCTCAACACGTACTTTCTATAACTCGTCGTCTCAAATTCGGTCTTGGACTCACGCTGTTGTGTTATTGTTTTCAGTTGACTTGGCTTAACTCGCATCTCACCAAGATCTGGCCCTTTGTTAATGAGGTAGCTCGTGGATCATGCTTCAGATGTGGCTTTCGTGGTGGTTGTTCATTTCTTTTTTGTTTTTTTGTTCATGCGTCGGTTTTGCTAGGCTGCTTCTGAGCTCATAAAGACGTCGGTGGAACCCATTCTTGAACAATATAGACCCGTGATTTTGGCTTCTCTCAAGTTTTCCAAGTTTACACTTGGTACTGTGGCGCCACAGTTCACAGGTCCGTTCGATCCAATTGCTTTGGATTTTTGGCAATCCGCATTTCCTATGGTGCAATTGATACTGTTGTCATCTGACTGGTTCCCCTCCTTTTCGTTGAATAAAAGCTTAGATAGTGCTTACTTAGAAGTATTTGTGATTTGTCAACAGTCTAAGACTTGTTCACTTTAATTTGATTTCCCTTTTTGATTTCTTTAGCTGGGTTTGGACTGTAGGGGAACTGGTTTGCAGTGCTGAGTGGAGTGGAAACCGAGTAGATATGAAATGGGACCGCATACAATATATATTTTCTTAGTAAAACAAAAATGTAGATGAATTATCGTGAACCAACTATGCTAAAAGTTCAAGAGCAGACACATAAATGATTTGATACTTGTATAACACGCGTAACATATTTTGAAAATAGGACAACTAGATTTCAGTTTTTGCACCAACCCTACGAGCTTTTACCTCTGCTTCTATGACATTAAAGTGGGTTTCCACCATTGGCCAAGCATAATAGAAATGGTAGCCTTTCCATTGTGCTTCTATTTTACCATTCCTATTTTTAGCTGCCCCAGCCCAGGAGGCATGCCTTCAAGCACGTATCTTTAATTGCATAGAATCCTAACAAGTTCAAACTTGAGGTTATTTATTGTTCCCTTGCTTCTAGCTTATGCAAAAGTAGTTACACAAGTGGTTTCTTCTGTTTACTCATTTCAGGCCATCATTTTTACTTTATTAAGGATCTCTACTCAATTTTTTTGACGTCATACATTTCTTTGGAGCTTCTGATTTGTTGATGTTCTTTTTTAGGTGTGTCTATAATTGAGGATGGAGGGGATGGTGTTACAATGGAGCTAGAAATGCAATGGGATGGGAATCCAAGTATTATACTTGATATTAAAACTCTTCTTGGTGTTGCACTACCAGTGCAGGTACCTCTTTCAACTTTTTACTGCCACTGCATGTGTGGTTACTTGTTATTATCAGTATCTGGTTAGATGCTATAAATGGATCAGTTGCTCAGGTTATTGTATTAATATTCCCCCTGTCCTTATCTTTGAAGTCTCCAAGCCAAACTGTGCCTTTTCTTTTCACTAAAATTATTGTAAGACCCGAATTCTTCCAATTTAACAAGAGATCTTATCCAATTAGCTCCTAAACTGAATATTATATTGGATTTGCTTGTTCTTTTATATTTCATTAGTGGCACCCCATTGATATGAACTATGAGAATAGAAGACCATTTGACTAGGTGAAGGAAAAATTCTCTTCATCCTTTGCATTATTATTAGCATGCATAAAAAAGCATGGAATGTTTGTGAGTAAAAGCTTTCTGATTAGAAATCAGTAATTTTTTGCTTAAGTAATATACATTAAGTTTGTGAGGTTTATTCTTTGAAAGAATATACTTGATTTTGTGATCTCATACTCCCTTTTCAGGTAAAAAATATTGGATTTACTGGTGTTTTTAGGTTGATCTTTAAGCCTTTAGTTGATGAATTTCCTGGTTTTGGAGCTCTTAGCTATTCTTTAAGGCAGAAGGTATGATATCTCTTCTTCAATCAGATAATTTCCTACTCTTCTCAGTGCATCTACATTAGGACAAACTTTCAATGTATATATTCTTTTTTTTTGTCTTATAATGGGGACAAACACTCTCTTAAGGTCATTTTTAATTAAACCAACCAAACATGTTATATGTTTTGCGAGATCTAGACAAATAATTGTTAAAACAGTTGCTTAGTCTCATGGATAGAATGTGATTGATTTAGATTTGTATTTAATTATTCTTGCATATTAGGTGAATTGATGGTTACAGTTACTAATTATGGAAATGGTTCCTGTCCTCGTAGTATCTCTCTCTTCAATGTGCTCTAATACAGCCACATGCAATGCCCTCCTTCTCACATTTCTTTATGCATGCCTGTAACACTTGTCAAGCCATATTTCTGTAAAGAAATTAAACCTCATGAACGGTGCACCACATGTAATATATTTAATCATTTCAGAAAATTTTAAATTTCAGAAAAAGTTGGATTTTACTCTTAAAGTCATCGGCGGCGACATTTCAGCAATCCCTGGATTATATGATGCAATTGAGGTCTGGACTACTCCCATTGTCTGTTAATGATACCCATTTGTATCTTTTCATGATTCTTTCTTTGCTTTAGCTTAACATATCTCTGACTCTGATGATGAATATGTCATGTTAATCGCCAGAGCACACTATGTTATTTGAAAGCTTTTTCAGTATTGATGCAGAAACTTGTAACTTTAAATTATTTTTGTCTTCTAAGTAGATGTTATGTTTTTTTATTACCCTTTCATTTATAAAAACCATGACACAAAACTAATACACAGCATGTAAATGTTCGTTAAAGAATTAATTATATCAGCTCCAGTAGATTTTTTAACTGTGTCATTCAATTTTTATTTATTTACCATTTATTGAAGTTTGATAGAAGATTTTTTCATTCTTCACCATTGTTTGGAAAAAATGGCCATAACTTCACATTCATTTTACTTTGGTTGGTTAGAGAAAAGCCTATTGCCCTGAAGTCAATTTTTGTAACTGAAGTTCAGCTTTACTCACCAAATATCATTACTGCTAAGTATTAGTGAAGAAATAAAGGTAGGTTTTCATCTCACTTTTTTTTTAATAAAACATTCCAAAGGTTTTTTTTTTTGTATTAACTTGTTAAATTAAATTATGAAAGATGTTGAATTATGAATGTGAAATTTAAATTATAAACATGTAGCTTTTATAATTGCATCCCGATTCCTCTCCATCAATTTTCCTATCTTCAACCTTTTTTCATCTCTTCATTGTTAGAACACGTTATCTGTACAATTTGAGTATTAAGTTAGAAAATCTAGACCACTGAATTTGTGCATATATTTGCAACATGTGAGTTTATTTTTAAGTTTGTACTCTATGTCAGGTATTTTTGTCATTCTAAGTTTGTGAAATCTTTTGAAATGAACTTTTAAGTGTCTATATAAACAATATTTTGTCCGTATGAGGCGTTTTATGTAATTGTTTTCTTTCATATGTAGAAAATGTAAATAAAATCATTATGGTGTTCATTCCTCTATGTTTACATGTACCTCTGTTACTTTTGCTGCTTATATATATTTGGTACTGCGCCATCTTTCATATCATTTATAAAATTTATTATTGTAATGTACTATATTTAATCTTTCATAAACAGAATAATCACCTGAGCTTATTATGATATGAACCTCGAGAAAACCAGTTCACAAAGGCTAGTCATTGTAGTTGGAGAGTTTAAGATTTACTAACCTGGCACTTTAATCCTATACATACAGTATAAGTGCCACACCTTACAACTTACAATTGGATTTTAATAATGCCACTGCAGTTTACAGCTCCAGTGCAGTTAGAGAGTTTAAGATTTATAAACCTTGCACTGATCCTATACATACAATGAGATTGAGTCTCACGCCTACAATTGGATTTTAATCATCCCGCTGTGCTTTACAGCTCCAGTGCCCGTACAAATTGATGCCACCACTTGCGCCTCTTGTTTGAACTTGATAGACATAAACATGGTGGAAAGTTCTGATACCAATTAATAGTATTAACTTTGAGAGACCCTCTTGTAGTTGGAGAGCCCAATGCCTTACAAACTCCACGGTGTCCACATTAGAATCCCATGCTTTCATTGCGGGACAAAAGTCCCATACCTTTCAATTGGATCCCAACATGTTCCTATTTCTTTTTTATGCCTTTTGTCCCTTTCTCTCTAATTAGATGAATTAGTTAAGTTTCTGAAATTCAGATGTTTAATAATGATTAGGTCTTTTAAATTATTACAGGGGGCAATTCGTGATGCTGTTGAAGATTCTATTACATGGCCTGTGAGAAAAGTTGTACCCATCTTGCCTGGAGATTACAGGTAAATCAATCACAGTTTTTTTTTCTTCTTCTGGTTCTTATGTTAAAAATTAGAGGGTTTAGATGTTGAGGGAGGAAGAAAAATACTCAGAATAATAAAATTATGTTGACATTGGTGTGAAGGATATGATTCACAATACAAACCGTTAAGTCCATGACCCTATTTACATTAATAACGTTCTCTCTTCAACAACCACAAAATACTTTACTCCTAATCCAAATTAAATTACACCAGAACTAGGAATTACTGAGAGACCATCTGAGATACTCCGTTTCATAAGATACAAAACAAATTATGTGATAATTTCTAAATATTCAAATGAATTTTTGATCACGGGACTACTTTCACTATGGTCTCAGCTGATTAAATAACAGGTTTTTATTTTGAACCTCACAGCTTTATTTTCTTGTTCAGTGATTTGGAGTTGAAGCCTGTGGGTATATTAGAAGTAAAGCTTGTGCAAGCAAAGGAATTAACAAACAAGGATATCATTGGAAAATCAGATCCATATGCTGTCGTATACATACGGCCTCTACGCGACAGAATGAAGAAAAGCAAGACAATTGTATGTTAGTTTCTTTTTCCTCTCTATATCTTCCTAGAGAAGTTATTGGATTTCAGTTATGGAAGAAATACCTAATTTTGTTTTATCCCTCCAGAACAATGATTTGAATCCAATTTGGAATGAACACTTTGAATTTGTTGTTGAAGACGTGTCCACTCAACACATAACTGTGAAAGTTTATGATTCTGAGGGGTTACAGTCATCTGAATTGATTGGTTGTGCTCAGCTACGACTTGATGAACTTCAACCTGGCAAAGTGAAGGATGTTTGGTTGAAGTTGGTCAAGGATCTGGAGATCCAAAGGGATAACAAGAACAGAGGGCAGGTGAGAAATACATGCATGACTTGCTATGTTGAAACTGTTGAAGGCTTGAAGATTCTTGGTTAAGGAGAGATATTTTTGTTGACTTTAGAGTTTACCTTTGAACCCCCACTAACATTAATAATGCTTAGCTATCCTGTGTTTTCTGAAAATAGGTTAGCAAAATGCAATCATTTTAGTGGCATACCTAGAGCTGGATAAAGCTGAACTTGAAACACTTATTTGTCATATATCTCCTATTTGCACTTCTATTTGAAATTACGGTTTCAAATTGGTCATTTGCTAAAATTATTATATAACTAAATATTTAAAGTCTAAGCATGAAAGCACATACACATATACGAAAGTATAGGATGAATGCAAGTGCATCATTCAAAAGGTAGTGTGGTTCCTGGTGTCAAGTCAATCAAGCTTTGTCATCAAGAGGGGCTTTAGGTTAGGCTGGTCTTATTCACGTTATGCCCCTGTTGATATAAAAGAAGTGGTTATTTTTTTTTTTTTTCATTCTATAATATTAAATTTTAATTCCTGAAAGTACTGTTCAAACTTCAATGTTGTCAGTAGGTGGTATTGATTTGAACCCTATGTTTGACAAAACCAACTTCTCTCTTGAAGTGTAGGTGCTTTGAATTTCATGGATCAAAAGTACCAGTAAATATGGATTTATAATAATTCCCTAGTTTGTATACAATTGTGAACATATTTTCAATTGTATGGATGGTATAATAAAGATATTTGCTTCTTTGTTAAACCTGTTTGTATTAGCTTATTTTGAGTTGAACATAACTTGTAATCATAATTTTGTTGGGAGACTTTAGAACAAGGTCAAACTTTCGCTTGATTAAGTGAAATATGTTGTAAGATGGAGGATAGTAGGCATAATAATGCGGTTAGGCATAGCAAAAGTGTGACTCAGTCTCCTTTGCGGTATAGGAACAGTTAATAATAATATGTGTAGTGGGGGAAGAGGTTTGGGGGCGTGATGTATTTTGTGAACTTCTCTCTCTCTGTTGCCTTTGACTTGTCTCTTATCTCTGTATTGTAATTTTGTAAATTCTGTACTGCAATTTCTTGTTTTATTTTGGTGTAATTCCTCACAACGGGCTGATAATTACCACTGAATATAAATTATCGAGAGGAATTCTTCACTTGTGTGCTTTCTACGTTTTCACACTGTCAGAAGATATTGAATTTACAGGAACCAATTAAATCTGACTTGTTACATTATTGTTCTTTCTGCTTAGGTACACTTGGAGCTCTTGTACTGTCCATATGGCATGGAGAATAGCTTTACAAACCCATTTGCTCCCAACTACTCAATGACGTCTTTGGAAAAGGTTCTTAAAAATGCAACGAAGGGAATGGAGTCTAATGGAAATGAAAATGCAGCTACCCCGAAGAAAAAGGAGGTTATTATTAGAGGAGTCCTTTCTGTTACTGTAATATCGGCTGAAGACTTGCCCGCAACAGATTTCATGGGGAAATCCGATCCTTTTGTTGTTCTTACCTTGAAGAAAGCAGAAACAAAAAATAAAACCAGGGTATTCGCAGTTTTGTGGTTAAATTAATTATCAACATATTATGAACTTGGCCTAAAAGTTTGTTAATTTCTCAGGTTGTGAATGACAGCTTGAATCCAGTTTGGAATCAAACATTTGACTTTGTTGTAGAGGATGGATTACATGATATGCTAATTGTTGAAGTTTGGGACCACGACACATTTGGAAAGGTAAATTATTCGCTTTATGTTGAATTTTGTTTCTAATATTATCTTTTATTTATTGTCTTGATGATTTCAAGTGAATTAGTATTGAATTTTAACATAAATTATGTGGAGTGCCAATTATATGTTAACAAAATAACTTAACGGAGGTTAGAAGAAGTCTATGGATGTGTCAATTTATGGGCCTTAACTATTGAATTAATGAAACTGTTGGGCGTTTCTACGTTAGATAATGTGGGAAATGAGTAAGGGCAAAAATAAAGATTTGGGTTGTAGCAAAAGCAACACTGCTCATATGACAAAGAGGGTGGGAAGGAAAGGTAATGGAGAGACATCAAGTCATTGAATGGGGTGGAAGGACATTCGGTCATTGAGCGATTTTAGATAGGCAGGCTTGAAAGAAACACCCCTATAAATATTATATGATACTTAATACTTTTCACTCAACCATTTACATCTTCTCCCATTCTAAATAATTTATAGCATTTATTGTAAAATGAAATAAATAAATTTAAAGAGTCTCACACGTAGGAACCGAGATAATATTAAACATCATTAAAGCGACAATATATTTAAGATTAAATTACCCATACCTCTTTATTCGGTGGGTGTTTTTCAAAATCCTTGCTATATTTTAAATTTACACAAACCTCTCCTTTTGTAAATATGATACTGTAGAAGATCTATCTAATATAAGAATTCAATAGGTTCTTAATTCTTTAGTGGATCGTATATTTATGGTTAATTACTTCAGTAGTAGAATCTAATTTGAGTTTTTAACTTAGCTTTACTAGGTCTCATTTATCTCCTCTCAAAAATCCCTATTTCACTTTACTTTTTTTTTTTTAGAATAGTTAAGCGACCTTGCTTATTTCTTATCTAAGTAACTTTTATAAAAACTTCAAGGTGTCATTTACTCCAATGATATCTATAAGTTGCCTGCCTTTAAAAATAAATACAGGTAACCCCATTGGAGGTGCTATTAAGTTTAACTTTTAATAGAACACTTTGTAAAGTTATTAACCACTGAAATAATTATTTTTAATATAATCATGAAACTAACCTTGGTAATTTTATACTTCTAAATATGATAAATCTCACTTTTTTTTTATAAATGTATAATATTTATTCTAATGCAGTAAAAAATTGAAATTATCAGGTACTTATATATAAATTTAAAAAACCGTTAAAGTAACACAAGATTTATCGACAAAAGAAGTTATAGTTTCATATCTTTGAATAAAGGTAAGCAATGTCAAAATAACAACAATAATAATAATTACCGCACACTAATAAGTTCAGCCCTGGTGACTGGTTGGTTGTGTTGGAGTTAGAAGAACAGATTTTTGTGCATATATGCAAGGGGAAAACCTCGTACTACTACTCACAGACTTTTGCAAAGCGCGAAAGCTGTGGTGTGACATTAGGATATGTTATGTTACTTCAATTTAATTAGATGGATAAAATAATTTTTTGCTTATTTTTGTAGGATTAAATATATTTTCTCAATTTACTTTACTTTTTTTCATTATTTAACTACTGAAAATTGGATCTAATAAATTAGTTTTGATCCGTATGAATTCCTGAATCAAACAATTCTTCAATCGTGTTGGTTTGATTGAGACTTGTTAGAAAGTTTTTTCGCATTTAAATTGAAACCATCTAATTAATTTTGATTAATTCGGATATTATTCTCCTCCAAAACAAACCAAAGACCCTTTACACACTAGTTAAAGGAGAGACTTACATTTAGGTCTGTTCCGGTGGGCATATTGGGAGATCTTCCACCTCAATCCTTGAAATATGACTTGTGTATATTGAACAATTTCATTTAATGTCATCACTACTATCAAATCAATATTATTGTTTTTAGTATCACTGTTATAACTAATATTGCTGTAACTTCTACCCATTATGATTACTAACAATCTCATCATGATATTTTTGCCACCACCTTTATTGTCATAATACATGTTGTGACTACTATAACTCTTACCTCATCACGGTTGTCGTTACCACGACATTGACACTGACACTATCGCTGTTTACACTAGCACCCAGTATCACTATCTTCACTGGCCTCCCTGTAAATTCCACCACTTTTCTACGAGGGTAATTTTTATGTTCTAGGTTTTCTGGTGTGCACTATAGTTTGCAGGCTTATTATTATTATTATTCATTCTTTTTCCTATCTCAACCTATTTTCTTCTTTTGTCCACCGAACAAGCCGTTTTTGAAAATAAGACGTTCTGTAAGGTTTAAAAAATAGGATACTGTATAGAGTCAAAACTTGTATGAAGCTCAATTTTAATTCATCATAAAGTAACGGCAAACTATTGACTAAAAGTCCATGAAGTGTATCATAAAGAATTAGATTGAGGTAACGGTTAGGAAATACTAATCAAGTAAGAGTTGAAAATATTATTAAAAATCTAAATATAAGTTGAAAATGTTATATTGAGGAGAAATGAGAAAGTTGAGTAGTGCATAAAAGAAAAAAAAACACAAGGCTAAGATTTAAGGTTTTGGGTTAGAAACAGTGTTATACTTTCTCATATGTTTGTTCATATCTAATTGGCGTCTCAATCTCCCAATCTAGAAAAAAAATTAAAATTCCATTTTCTCAGTCTACTAATCTTCTCACTTTAAGGGATTTTATAGATGGTTGAAATTGTGTCAGTTTGTGAAAGTTTTAAAAATAAATGTAATTTGTATAAGAAAGAAATAGGGTAGAGGTTAAAGTTAAAGTGTATTGGATCGTTCAGTTCTGATGGTTTGTTGTTTCCGTCCGGAATGGTGCAGGATTATATGGGGAGGTGCATATTGACGCTTACTAGGGTAATACTGGAAGGAGAGTACAGAGAACGTTTTGAGCTAGATGGTGGCAAATCTGGGTATTTGAATTTGCATCTCAAGTGGATGCCGCAACCAATTTTCCGTGATGCCTAAATTTTCCATCCACCTTCGCACATCTTGTATCGTATCTTAATTGTAGTTTATACTTCGGAAATGTATATACTTGTCAAACACAATAAGGATATACGAATTTTTCTATCATATTATTATTTTCCATCACCCGTCATTTATTAGTATTCAAATGTAAAATCAACAGCCTGTGGTTGCGTTGTTGTTAGTTTTTTATGCTTTTATCATCTGCCTTGCTCGAAATAAATTATCTAGCATAGTTAGATGTTATTGAAGTAGCATTAATTGCACTAAGTAAATATGAATATGGAAAAAAATGTTAATTCCACGCTCGATGACTATTATCTGAAAAAGAAATATTGGAGCCATTTTTATTACTTTTATTGTATTAAAATTATATATAAAAGGTTCGGATATAATCTTTACATTTTACTGCTCACCCAAAGTTTATTCTTAGCTTTATACAGAACATAATTATGTTCTGGTTTCTCGTGTCAGATATTATTTAATGTCATGGCAAATACGTGGCTTGATATAAATGTCATTGTGCTCTATTTTTAAATTTGAACTGTATTTATGCTTTGGTCTCAATACCTAAAATATTAGTTTCTAAAGGACTTTTTTTTTTATATTTTAGTCCCTAACAACAATTTTTCCTTTTTTTTTCCCAATCAACACCATTTTTTCTTTCTTTAAATTTTTTTACATAAACTAATTTCCATTAGTATGAAATACAAATTAAGAAAATGTTCTCATGTTCAACTTACCATAGGTTATCAGATTATGAGGATTTGATATACAATATTTTATGAACTAAATTATTTAGTTCCATGAGTTTATCGATTCTGGAATTAACCGACAAATTACAAAAAACCAAAATCTGACTTGTAATAGAGCACTACTAATGAAAAACACGATGAATAAAAAAGCATAAAGTAAAAAATGGACCAGATAATTTATAATAATAAAATGAATTCAATTTGTTCAGTCCCTGAACCAAATTCGTAATTTTTTTACTGAAAATATATTTTCAAAAACTTTTGGATCTCTATCCTTACTCAATTTCCTAAGTTTGAATAGAATGAAAAATCGACCAAATAATGTAAGTTTTTGTTTATATATACATCAGAAACAGAAAGAACTAGACAAAATAATTGAACCTTAATATGAGAAACCCCCATTTTATTGGGAATATAAGATTAAGTTTCGAGTGAGAATATAAGAAATGAGAGTATAACGATATCATAATGTAACTGTCCATTGAAATTAGAAAGACAGTGTTTTAAGATAGTTAAAAATAATTTCTTCCAAAAAAGGTTAATTAATTTTTGTGGCTCAAAATATAAATTATGTGATTTTCTTTTGTTATATAAGAAAAAAATGTTGACCTGACATAACACAACGCTTTGAAACGGAAGCATAACAATATGCGGATAATATCTCATATTTTTCCTTCTGCTAAAAGCAAGTTCATTAAATACTCTTTAGAGTACATAAAGGCCAAATACATATAACATTTCCATGGTCTTTCATTTTGCCCACTCCCAAGGGGCACACTGCTTCAAAGTTCCGAATTACATGTCAGCAATTTCATCCATAACTGTCAATAGAAAATGTTTCAGTTTTCTTCTTCTCCGATTGCTTCCCCTGCATGCATTACCAGAACTCAACTGGGTTGCAATTATTCGTTGAATGTGCGTCAGATGAATCATAACAAGCAATTACATCATTGATTTAAATATCTCTTCAAAGAATCAGAATGAAAGCTACTCTTTAATCAGGTTACCGTTTTATCTCATTAAAAGTGATTAGAAAAAGTTTAAAAATCAATATTTTTACCTTAATTTAGGAACAACCTTTTTTGTCGGAGCTTTAAAAGAAATGATTCTCCAAATATCGAATGCATGACCCATTAAATGTGATGCATATTTTGCACATGATATATAGAACATGTACTACACAATTAATAAACCCAGAAGGTTTATGCGTAATATTAAAAGATCTAATAAAATAAGAACACACGAAACTATCGAGAAGTACCAACCGCAACCATATACAGTGTTTGCATAATCAATCAAACAAAAATAAGTATTGAAAACCAATCATGTTTAACTAAACCTAGATTAAAAATGAGATAAGCTCATTTAAAATAATATAAATAGACCACTTCTCCAAAGTATTCACTACTAATATTATTGTATATTTATTATTGCATTGATTGTACTCTTGAACACTAATTCGCCTCTCCTGGACCCAAGATGAGACCGAGATGTCACAAAAGAGCGAAGACCTCTAGGCAGCTTAAGACTAATCAGCAGGAGATTACATGATTTTACAGAAGTCTACTCGGTAATATAGAATATGAGGTTTACTCTTATATACTCTTCTCAAGTTTCTATCTATAATCTTATGCGACTTGAATTTTTCTCAATATACTCTCTCACTCCTAACACAATTGCGTTTGATACATAAATAGTATAAAAGAGACTCTTTTAATGAATTAAAGATAAACTCTGATAATATCTTAAATTTAGACTTAATTTTACAAAACTGAAAGGTAAAAGTTGTTAACCCAATCATGTACTCCATTCAGAATTTATCTCTAGTCTAGGTAAAAGTCCAGTTTTTCTCAATATCACTCTGCTAAGTTGTATGTATTGCATATCTTGTGATTCTTGTCAACCAAAATAAGTTTTGAACTTCGTGGGGTTCACTTAAGCAAGTTTCTTTGTACCATTAAGAAGAAAACACCACACAAACCAACCCTCAAAATTACTATTGGAATGCAGGCCATAACGATATTAAACTTCTACCATTATCATCTTGAATAAAATGCATGTGGCGGAGAATGTCTACTTTTTGTGTCTCGCCATTTGTTCAAATGCAATGCAATTACAACTTTCAATTCCTCACAACAGCAAGATAATCACATATTTCCCCACCCACTTGATAGCTGACAAAAAAAGGTGGAGTGAACCTACCAATACTGGTTATGCAATACGAAAGAGTCTGTTGGTACTTTCTTGCCATCATCATTGCGGTTCCAGTGGTAGATAGCATGAGTCCTATTTTTTATCTCCAAGGTAGAGTGTCCATAGCTTGCTTCACGAAATGCAGAATATTCAGGCTGTGGATCCAAAAACCTGCACGACCAAGGATAGAATTAAAACTTATATGACAAGACATATTTGACAAACGGTAACTCCGGATCATAACCTCTAACGAAAATTGAATCTTATTCATAAAGGATTAAATAGAAACCCAAGATAACAATGGTAAAAAATACGATATTAGATATAGTTTGTTTAATTTACTTTGAAGCAAGTCCCTCTTGATTTCCACCATCTCCGACTGTTATATAAACAGGTGCTGATTTGTCAGGTAAGGGATACCTGTTACCGTTTGTTATGTTGTAGTCTATATTGGAGAAACGATACTGAAAGCATGACAGAAAAATTATAAAAATCCACTCCGACATTAGATGACTGAAAGTGAGAGGACCAAAACAAATGAGTAGAAAGTGAAAAACATACTGATCTTTCATAAGCATGGACATGTCCAGCAAAGATCACGTCAACTTTGTATTTGATGAACCAGCTCTCAAATACTGATCGCATGCTTTCACCCTCCATATAGTGAGCTCCATTACTGTTGTAGAGTGGCACGTGCATGAGCACAATGAGCCAAGGAGTCTTCTCCCTATCAACCCGCTTCAGCTCTTCTTGAAGCCACATGTATTGAGGCGTATATTTTACTGTAATGAAAGATCACTATTACATAGAATACCATAAAAGAAAGCATAGAAAATTTTCAAAAGACCAAACACAACAAAATTTGGTAACAAGCATACATAATGGTAGTGACTTTTCAACCGCAATAGTACAGCTCTAAGTAACAACATCTAACATTCTTAAGACCTGGAAACTTCAGAATGCTGCTCTCCACCATTCCTAACAAACTGGCACCAGAGTCCTAATGTAAAGAAGTCAAAGCCTTTTCTTTTTTTCCCTTTTCCTGTCTGGAAAAATCAAATGTTGGTTGCTTATATTGGTACCATATTCCAACTGGGCATTACTTGTCTTTGGAATATTATTTGTTTTCATTTTTTTTCTTTTATCAGTACAATGAAACGAAGAGAGACAAACACGAAAAAAAATGTCTCTCTTGAACTATGAAGCACTAATTCCAACACGAACACCAAATATAACACTCGGACATTGTTAATATCTAAGATATAGGACACAGTAACACCGTTTTATATATGACCTCGTATTATTTATAATGTAAGTTGTTTTCTTTAGTCAAGAACAGTTACGACTTATACTTTCTTAAATCACAGTTCAAACTGCATCGAAAAGATCCAAAGATATATTGAAGAGGTATCTGTGCTGAAAAAGAAAAAAGTGTGACACAGTTGATGAGTGTCAAACAAATATCGTATCCAAAGAATGCAGGTCACAACAACATACTATTCTACATATGTGCCCGTAATTCATAAGTATCAGAATTTTATTGCAGCTATTGATGCAATCAAAACTCCTACTTTAGTCCAAGATGCTCTGAAAATGAGAAGTGGGGTCAAGCCATGAATGATAACATGATGGGATTGGAGAGAAGCTCAAACTAGGAGATTGTTGACAACCCAAAAAGACAAGGCAAATAGATGTAGGTGGTATATAGTATGAACAGTATGAAGTAGATCTAAAGGGATGTTATATCCATACTAAGTGAGATTGGTTGAAAAGACGTACACATGAGCCTGTGGAATTGACTATAAAGAGATATTTCTACCAGTAGCAAAGATAAATACTATGAGAATAACTCTTGCCCCAGCTGCCCATTTTTGCTGGGATTTGCAGCAATTTGATGTTAAAAATGTTCTTTCCTGCATGGAGACTTAGAAAAGGAAGTTTTTCTCCCATATTTGATTTATGGTGGAAAGGACAAGGTCTCTACGCTCAAGAAGGCTTTGTACGGTTTCAACCAGTCTCTCTAGGCATGATTTGTAAGATTAGCCAAGGCTATGACATCCCTAAGTTATAGACAAAGTCAAGGTGATCATACCTTTTTGTATAGTATTCCCCAAATGACAAATTCCCTCTTCTCCCAGTTTATGTAGACTATGTGATCATTGTAAGTGATGATTAGATAGAAAACATGCTTTGAAGGAGACGCTTTTTGAAATGGAGTTGGTTGGGATAACTAGAGTACTTCCTTGGGAAGCCAATTGGGAATGATTGATATCAACTTGAGGTAATGTTGTAAATAAATACAATTATATTTAGGATAGAAAAATTATCTTTCAATTTCTATTGTAGCTTATCTTTCATAATTTTTAGTTTATCTTTCAGACAGGTTTATCTTTTAGGAAAAATATAAAAAAAAAGATAGCCATTTCATATTTTACTATCATAGATTAAAGATAGTTCTTTTATTTGTGTGTGTATATATACACACACGGTTACACCTGTTGTAACCTGAACAAAATTGAATTGAAACAAATCAACATGTAAGGAATATGAATAAGTAGATAAAGAGGAGATTAGTTACCAAATGGCGAATAGCTGGATAACACAATTATATGAGCAGACGCACGCCTCACTGCATACCAGAGGGGGTTGCTGCTATTGGAGGCCAAATAGGGAGTAGTATATCGGTAAAGAAAGTTTTTGAAAGGAACAACTTCTCCCTGGCAAAGCATATTTGTATAAGAACATTGGAGCCAAGTTAACATTGAATGCAAAGTGTATGAAGTTTCCAACATAAGCAACGGGAGAATATTGGGATCTTAAAGTGAAGTGTTACAACAAATCTCATGAATATTTACTTCAGCATCTGTTCTTGTGCCAACCATTCACAAATACATAAGAAATATCTTATTATGTACAAAACAAGTAGTTGTTTGCCACTTGAAGTTTGGGATATCTTAAGAGCTACACAAAATAATCTAGTGTTTGATGGCATATAAAAGATGTTGCTCCAAAACTGTAGAAATAATAAGATGGCATATCAAAGAAGATATCTAGTTCGCACCAAATAGTTTGATGGACCTGAGAGTCAGCTAAGTCATATTTTGCAGATGATCATGCATAATTCACGAAAAGGAACAAACCAGCGCACACAAAGTTAAGAAGAATAAAAATAAACATGTTTCTTATACTTTTCAATTCCAAAAAAAGAAAGGGAAAGCTGAAACCATGATGGTGGTTTATTATGTTATTGGCCCGTAATAATTAGTTCATTTCATTCTATTAATTCAGTTCAACAAGAACAACTAAGCCACATGACAGACTCAGGTTAGTACATTACCATGTAAGGCATGTAATCTATTTCGTGATTTCCGGCAGCCCATATCCAGGGATGATATGCTGTACTCCTTTCAACAAATCGGCCCCATGTATCCCACCGTAAACCAACATCATTGTACTCGTACCTATCAGCGTAACAAAGATCTCCAACAAATAAGACAGTCTCCGCTCCACTCTGTATATAATGCTCAAGGGTGGAAAGAGAATTAAACGTTTGGCCCAAATCGCCTGCAATATTTATGCAATGATTCATTTATGAGAGCCAAATTAAAACTTACGGGAAATCTATAGGAAAAGGACATCCTGATAGACATTTTGCGAAATAAAAATAGAAAGAAACTACAATTGAGGATACAGAAAACTATTTTCTAGAAGAACGAACGTGTGAAAGCAGACAACTTACCAATTATCCCAAATTTGTAGGAAGCATCCGGGTCAACTTTGGGAGGTGTTTCGAACCAAAACTCTCGAGAAGAATCACCGCTTCCGATTCTGTAGTAGTATTTAGTCTTGTACTGAAATGGGGATATCACTGATTTTAATTAAATGAACACATTCTACACACAATAAGATGAGAATTAACAAGCACGAGATTAATTGAAAAAGAGAACATATTGTATATTATGCGTTAGACTTCAGTTTTGAATTGATTTTACTTTTGACATTTCAAGTAAAATGCCAGTGATGATAATTCTAGTCTGGTAATTTGATCAACAATTACCTCAAGGCCTTCAATAACACAATGATGAATGTATCCCGACTTGTATTCATAAAAAGTATAGTTTGTAACTGTGCCTTCTAAACTGGTTTGAAATTTACTCTCTGATGTGCCGTATTGTACATGGTTGGGCCCTGGTTCATCTGGGGTCACCCATGAGATGATTACTGCTTTTCCATCGTAGTCACCTTGCGTGATGTGCACCTACAGTGGAATTAGTCAATACAGTAGAGTTTAATTGAATAAAAGGGAAAACGTTAGATCCTCATCAGAATTTCACTAAATACTATTAGCGAATATATAATAAAATCAGCCTTGTTATTCTTGTATGACTTACTTGTTGAGGTGCATTATAACCCTTCGGAACTGCAAATGCTTCATGATCAAGGGGGATGTCAACTGCAGGCCACTCTGACCGAATGAAGGAGCTAGTGATCCCAGCACTCCCATCTCTAATAGAAACCAAGAGGACAAAGGAAGCAAGAACAAACTTCAGCAACATGGTCTGCACTCTTCTTTCCATCGGCACGACGATTGTCTTTCTCTGCCTACAGAGTCATAACCATCTGCATCCAAGAATCCAACGATTGTCACTCATACTTTGCACACATTACTCTACATATATTTTGAAGTAATCTGCATTGAAATAACTTATTTCAAAGTAAATCTCAACTATCCTGTTCCAATTATCCCTTATGCAGTTTCATTTATTTATTTTCACATTTTTTTACTATTGAAAAGGCTCTCTGATTAGCGTTGACCTCTACTTGAATCTACTGAGTCTCGGATCTAAACGAGCAATCAATTTTAACGTAAGCGAACACCTTGCGTTGAAATGTCAATCAAATCATAAAACAGGCGAAGTTAGCCTTGCACAAGGTTTTCGAAATTTCCGTTTGAATTTTGAACAGCGGTAGGTTCGTGAAAATGAAGCGAATCCAATCATAAAACAAGCGAGTGATGTATGATATTATGGAGAATGAGAGAGAGAGAGATGTTTACCTGGAAATGAAGTATCTGCAGAGAAGAGAGCGAAGGGAAGGGAAGGAGAGGAAGAAGAGTGGAGAAGTGAATAATTGATGAAAGAGTGAATTGGAAGGGAAGGAATGGACAGGGATGGTGCACGATAACTACTCCACCTGCTTCTCTTCTCTTCCCATAACTCTCAATCATTTCACTTTAATTTCTTGTTCTCTCTAATAATTGTTTCCCAACTCAGTTTTTTTTTATATAATTACTTGTTTTATATATAATATATCACTTAGTAAAATACATTTTAATTATTATTATTATTATTGTTATTATTATATTATAATAGATTTATTAGCTAGTTTTATATGAAAAACAGATGTTAAATTATATTTGCCTTTCTTATTGTAAGAAAATTGTTATCATTGTTTTCTCAAATGTTTATTATAAAAATAATAAATTCACTGTGTATAAATAAAATTACTATTCACCAGGCGGAACGGAGATATTCCTTCTATCTTTACATTTTTTAAATAAATAAATAATAATAATAATATATAAGTTAAATAATACATAATTAAAATTATAATTTGATTTTTTTATACGAGTTTTGCTTTTTTTTTTTTTTTTTGTGATTTGATCTTTAACTTTTATAAAAAAGTAATCATTTTGTTATTATCGTTAATTTTAATTCGATAGAACTCTAAATCTCACGTATTCATTTAATTTTTTGTAAAAATAGTAAATCGATTAAAATGTAAAAAGTAAATTAAATAAAAATTTTAAAATTAAATATTTGACTAATTACAGATAAAATATAAACGACAACTAAATTGTAACTTTTCCTTGCAAATAAAATATGTGTCATTTCAGATAAATATTTCCAAAAATATTTAAAAAACATGAAAAAAAATTAATTTAAAATTAAACTTTAAAATGTCTAATGTGCGCCTCTTCGTAAATTAGTTTTGTCTATGGGAGATTTTTATTCTTTAGAAGTTTTATTTAAATACATCATAAATATTTTATAGAAAAGGCTTTATTAGGATAATTTAAAATATTTCTTCTGATAAAATATGTATTTTTTCTTTCTAAGGTTTCTCGTAAGATTAAAATCCTGAAACTTCTTTAATATGAATTATTTATCTTAAAAAATAATAATTTTTTTCGTAAATAAATGACCTTGTACAGCTTATGTAAGGTTGAGAATAAAGTCCATGGACTCACTTATCCGGATTTTTATTTTTTTACTTGTAATAAATATTAAATATTTTTTAATTATTATGTTTATATTAAATTATTATTTTTATAAGATAGTCAAAATAAAGATCCACGTTAAATTCTAGAAGTTTCACTTTGAATACTTATAAATAACTTGATACGTCAAATATATAACTAAAAAAACTTATATACTTTTCAGCTCAGACTATATTATTGTTCTCATATGTTATTCATTTCTTAAATTGAATTAATTGACTCCATGAATTTATTGATTTTGAAACTAATCTTCTAGCGAGTTACAGAAATTAAATATCATATTTGTAAAAGGATAATTAATTAAGAAAAGTATGAATAAGGTAAAACAAGAAATGAATTCGAATAATCAGAAAAAGATCGAGAATAAAAGTTAAAATTGAAATTATTCTATGAATATAATTCACGCTTAAAAATTATTAATAAGTATGAACAAATAACAATATTATGGTCACGATTAACAATATCATGCTGACGATTTTTTTTTTCTCAGGCTAAAAGCGCGTTTATTTAATAGTGGCTTTTGTAGAATACAATGATGGAAGCAAACAAGCCAAGTTCACACGGAACCATTTCTAGCGAGCTTTGTTTCGCACACTACAAAGGCCTATTTTTATTTTTCTAATACTTATTCCTATTCAATTGCCAACTTCATCAATAACACGCACTCTGTTTTCCTTCACTGCTTCCCCTGCATGTACCACAATTCCACCGTCTTTCAATTATCTTTTCAAGGACAAAAAAAATCTATATATGCATATTTCATGGGTTTATACACTAAATTAGTAATTTGAAATAATAATAAATTTATCAATTTTTTATATAATTATATTATGCAAGAAAAACTAAAAAAAAAAGGCTGGGTTCCATGCATCAACCCGTTTTATCTCTATTTGGCAAGTGACTGAATGATGATTAGTTAGAATTATTTGGCTTGTGATGTTTTTTATACTTGTCATGATTAGCCTCCACCAGACAGATGTTAATTTGAGGAGAAAATTGTAGGTCCTAAGATGCATGTGGAACAAAGAATGTCTAAAATTTGTGTCTCAGTATTTGTGCAAATGTAATGACAACATGCAATTCATCATATTTTTGGCTGGCACTTTGATAGGTGTGCCAAAAGAAAAGGTGGAATGAACCTACCAATACTGGTTAAGCAAAACCAAAGAGTCAGCTGGTACTCTCTTGCCGTCATCATTGCGATACCAGTTGTAGACTGCATGAGTCCTATTTTTAATCTCCAGTGTCGCGTGTCCATAGCTTGCTTCTCTAAAAGCAGAATATTCTGGCTGTGGGTCCAAATAACTGCACCACCAACCATAGTCACAAACTATTAAAGTATGCATCACACAAACAAATGTTAATGATTTGTTTACTTTACCTTGAGGCAAGACCTTCTAGATTTCCTCCGTCTCCGATTGTTACGTATATAGGTGCTGATGTGTCTGGTACGGGATACCTTCTACCTCCTGTTATGTTGTAGTCTATGTTGGAGTAGCGATACTGAAAGCAAAACACAAAATTTCAACACAGTGTATCATCTAGTTATTGATACCATAGCATAGGAAGATAAAGTATATAGAAGTGTGTTGTGGTGTAAAGGGTGGGAGCAAAAGAACTGAGCAGAAAGGGAAGAAAAGCATACTGATCTTTCATAAGCATGGACATGTCCTGCAAAGACGGCATCAACTTTGTATTGGACGAACCAGCTCTCGAAAACTGATCGCATGGCTTCACCCTCCATATAGTGAGCTACATTACTGCTGTAGAGCGGCTTGTGCACGATCACAAACAGCCAAGGTGTTTTCTCTCTATCAACCCTTGCCAGCTCTTCTTTAAGCCATATGTATTGAGGCGAGTACCTCACTGTTTACAAATTAAGATCGCTATTAGGAAACAATACCATGAAACAATGCAGCTAATTAAGGAATTGATATATATTAACAAGTAGATAAAGAGGAGAAGATTGGTTAGTAGTGGTAGTAGTTACCAAATGCAGAATAGCTGGATAGCACAATTATATGAGCAGATGCACGCCTCACTGCATACCAGAGGGGGCTGCTGCTGTTGGAGGCCAAATAGGGAGTAGTATATCGGTAAAGATAGTTCTTGAAAGGAACTATTTCTCCCTGACATTTTCAACAAGAGCAACACAAAACTAGTTCACGTCTCAACATCAACATAAACATAGTTTTGCAACAAATTTTGTAATAAAATTTTTTAGGAGTTACCACTTCAGGCATAAACTCTACTTCGTGATTTCCTACATTCCAAAACCATGGCTGATATGCTGCACTTTTTTCTGCAAATCGCCCCCATGTATCCCACCGTAAACCAACATCTTCGAACTCATGCTCATCAGAATAAGAAAGATCTCCGACATATAACACGGCCTGTCCTCCACTCTCCAAATAATGCTCAAGGGTTGAAAGTGAATTAAACGTTTGCCCCAAATCACCTGCAATTTTTCATTTATGAGAGCCACAAACTTCAAAATAATATATATATATATATATATATATATATATATATGCATGTGAAGAAACAGACAACTTACCAATGATCCCAAATTTGTAGGGAGTATCTGGGCCAATTGTGGGAGGTGTTTGGAACCAAAAATCTCGAGCAGAATCACCACTTCCAATTCTATAGTAGTATTTAGTATTATGCTGAAATGGGAAATGGTTGAATTAACCAAATGAGCACATTCTAGTTTTGACACTGCAAATATAAGGCGAGTGATGATAATTGGATCAACAATATTACCGTAAGGCCTTCAATAAGACAGTGATGAATGTAGCCAGACTTGTAGTTATAGAAGGTGTAGTTTGCAACTGTGCCTTCTTTACTAGTTTGAAGGTTACTCTTTGATGTGCCATACTGTACATGGCTAGGTCCTGCTTCATCTGGGGTCACCCATGAGATGATCACTGCTTTCCCATCATAATCACCTTGCGTGATGTGCACCTGCAGTGGAATTAATCAATCACTGAATAAAAGGAATAGCTTTAGAATTTGAAACTGCTTCACATGTCCAAATTAGGATCCTCATCAGCTTATAGATAAGAAAAATAGGCCTTGTTATCTTTGAAAGACTTACTTGTTGAGGTGCATTGTAACCCTTTGGAATTGCAAATACTTCATGATCCACGGGCATGTCCTCTGATGGCCACTTTGTCCTAACGAAAGAGCTAGTCATCCCTGCACTCCCATCTCTGATAGAACTCAACAAGACAAAGGAAGCAAGAACAAACTTAAGCAACATGGTCTGCATCTCTGTATATTTCCAGAGACTAGAATGCTGCCTTTAATCAGCTCACAGAGTCCTAATTATCTGCATTCAAGAATCCCAATGAATGTCATTCAAGCATACTCTAAGTATTTCACTCAACTAATTCACTTCCAAATCACATGTTTCAAGGTAAAACTCTTCTTATGTTATTCCAATGTTCCCACCCATAACCATCCATCACACGTTCTTTACTGTCAACAACACCCCTCTGATGTATGGTGAAATCAGTGTAATTACTGATTACTTGAATTCCCAGGTTTATAATTTTAACAAGATTAAACCAATGATTTGTTTACAAATTTAGAAATAATTTCGTGTATGAAAAAGAAAAGGAAAAATAAACTTTAGTTTTAGTCTTCATACACCTTTATTACTTATCACGTTTCTTAAGTTTTAGTCTAAAATATCCTAAAAAATTGTTTAGAAAACTTAGTTCCGCTTGGAGTGGTTATAATTTTCTACTTACTTATTTTTTAAAAGTTGAAAATAAAACCTAATTGAAAAGAGGGGTTTATCGGTTAGAATGATTTTAAAATAAATTCTGAAACTATTTTAATTCACCTTTGTAATTGTATATTTTTTGTCTTAAACTTTTAGAAGTTATCATGTTTGCTTTTTTCTGTCACCCTTCTTCTCCAACACCCATTTTGCTTTTTAGAAGATAACAAAATAGATTGGAAGACCGATTTATTTTGAGCATTCAATGGAATGTAGATTCATACTTTTTTTCTAGTAAAAATTAAATCGTTTTCACTTAATTTATCATAATTAATTCTAGGTTTCTAATTTATCATGATTAATTCTAGGTTTCTTGTTCCTGTTCATGTATATGTATTTGTTCTAATCCTTCATATTTATATTTTTTTTTTACTTTTAATTAATATTTTTTTATATAATAATAAATGATTGTTGGATACTCGAGCAGCAGTGTAACTCTGAGATATATGATGTCGAACACAATCTTAGAAAGAAAGAAAATGTTAAATGTGTATCATGATTAATTCAATTTGAGTTTAACTCAAAACATAAAAAATAAAAACAATCCACATATATTAGATATTAGTGAACTTTTAACTTGTTTGAAAGATCCTATCATAACAAAAACAACTAACTAAAAACTTAAAAAAAAATTGAAAACATAACTTATTTTTGCTAATATAATAAATTACTTTTTCCAGTGTAACCAAATTTATGGGTTATTTTTTTTCATGGTATTCTTTTTTCTTATTTTTCTCTTAATTTTCTCTTCCAATCTTCATTTATTTTAGAATCTGATCGCACCATGTTGTAGCTGAAGGGTTAAAGAACATTTCTATCCGATCAGATTTTTAAATAGAGTAAGTTCATTTTTACTCTAAAGATCAAAATTAAATTTATTTTATTTATTATTTTAATTATTCATTTTATTATAACAATATAAAAAATATATTAATAATTAATAACTAAATTATAAACATTATATATATATATATATTTCTAGTAAAGTTTATCACGATAAAAGTGTTTTGTTTTTATTTTTTTAATATTTGACTTACTAGTTTTTAGAACTTGGAGCTTTATTTTCATCTTTCTTTTTGGACATTTGGATACCAATTGAGAAAAAAGTGTATTCATTTATGTGGCTGTGTTACAACCCTTTTGTTAACACTTATAACTAATGGTGTAAAATTTAATTTTATTAGATTCAATTAAATTTAAAGCCACTTTTAATATAATATCAGTAATTTAAAATTTAAATTTAATAAATTGATTATATTATTTATAAATATATAATCACACAATCTTAACATAAAAAAAAAGTGTGTTATATAAAATTAAGTTAAATTTAAAATGTATGTATTTTTTTTTATTTATGTAATCAAATAAAAACCTTAACCTTTTAACAAAAATAAGAAAGAGGCAATCACAAATTGACATTGTCTAAGCAAGAAGTGTGAGTAATATAAAAGAACAAAGAGAGAGAGAGGGTTGACTTGCCTTGGCTAATGAAGCGTGTGCTGAGAAGAGAAGACAGAAGCCAAACGGATGATAACAGAAGAAAAACATGCATTGATTTATAAGGAAGGATGAAGTGGTTGGTGCATTTGGAGCCACAATGTCCTAATCTGCTTGCTCCACACTGTCCCACACCCAACTCTCATTTGGAGCCACAATGTCCTCATCTCGTTGCTCCACACCCAACAAAGACAATACTACTCTGTTATTATTTTTGTCCTTTAATCATTTTTAATTTCCCACATGATTCAAATCACTGTTTCTGTCCAAATCAATTCAATGATATTTTTTTAAAATTTCTTCAAATTAAGATTCTCTTACATGGTTTGGTGCTAATTTGATGGGCTAAAGGGCCAAAATAGTTTTTTTTATTTTTTTATCTAGTCTGGTAAGGTGATTAATCAAATATCACACCAGATTGTAATACTTTTCATATTTATATATTAATCTTTTAAAAAAAACACTATCATGGTGTTTGAGTTTAAAATTACTATCATGCTAATCAAATTGACTGATTTTTTTTACTTTTAAATGTTTTTAAGTATGTTTGTATTAGAAAATAAATTTAAATTTTAAATATTTTTTTAGGATGTGTTTGAATTTGAGAATATATTTGAGGATGAAATGAAAACAAAGTTTATCTTACGAATGATTATATATATATATATATATATATATATATATATATGGTTGTGAAAATTTTGATTTGGTTGTGTGTTTGGTACTTATTTAGGCCTTAGAGAATTTTGTGCACATTTCCTAACTTACAATTTGAATGGAAAGGAATCATCTGCTTTAAGGAAACCAATGGGATGCGGACAAAAGACAATGTGTATGTGTGTGGTGTATTTAGAGTCATCAACTCATGTGTTAACTTCTTCTTTTGCATTCTCATACTTATGTGTAATTTGTCTCTTCTCCATATTTTTTTGGCTACTTATTTATATATCTAACTTTCCAATCAATAATTTATGTAAACATATTTATCAATTTTTAACATTAATTAAATTAAACTAATACATTTTAAATAACAAAAATAAAAGTGTAATATTATTGAAAAATTTATTCCAAATGATAAAACTAAAACATCAGATGTTTAAAAATGATTAAAAACATACCACCCATTTCTTAACAATTTTGTTCAGAATTGTAGTAAATGTGTGGTTTTGGTTTGCTATCCTATTGAGTTGTATGTCAATAATATTATAGGTTTGGAGAAATTGCACTTATACTATTTTTAAAATTAATTTTGAAACTAAAATACATGTTTATACATTTTAATAAGATAAAACTTATTCTTTTCTCTTGTTTTAGTTGTTTTAAATAAATTATTTAAATATTTTTATGGTTTTAATGAAGTGATACTCATCTTTTTACTTTATTTAAAATAAAATATTTACTAAAATTAGAATTTTAAAGCATAAAATTTAAAAATATAGAAGAATTGAATGATTTATTTATAGAAATTTGATTTTATATTTTGAATGAGCGCTTAAAAAATGTTTATAATTTTATAGACAATTATTGTCATTTAAAAATCGTTTTTCGTTAATATTAGAAATTAAAAAATATAAAGAAACTAAATTATATTTTTTATTAATTTTAACCCTTAGTTGAGTCTAATGAAGAAAAGAAACTAAAATAAAATTGAAAGCGTTATCACGAGCTGCACACAGGTCTTATCTTTCTTTTCCCGTGACACCAAAGGAATATGTTTTCAAAAAATTGGTCCTAAAAGCACCACATATTATAATTTATTACTAAATACAGATATAAAAAATAAATAAAAATTGATGTTTATCAATTTTATTTTTATATTAATATTTATTTTGGATATTTTAGTCATTTTATTATTTTTTAAAATATTTAATAAATAATTAATTATTTTTATAATTAATTAAAAAATATATTTTTTTATATTTAAAATTAATTCTATCACTTTGTAAAAAGCAGTTAAAGAATTTTAAATTTTGAATGTGGAGTAGTTTAATTTTAAATTTTGAATGTAAAGTGATTTATTAAAAGTTTTGCAGGAGTAGGTTGTTTTTCATATTTTCATCTCTCTTAAAAATTATATTTGTTACTCTTTCTTATCATTTATTCTTATTCTTTCTTTGCAAAAAAATATGGATAAATGTCAGTCACAGTTTCTTCACCAATGACTCAATTTGTAACTCTAACCTCCATTTGGCGGACGATCATCTTCGAATGCCTCGTGTGGGCGATCTGGATGAAGATGTGAATAAGAAGCAAAACAACTTATTCTTCTTCACGAATCACCTATTTTTCTCATCACAAATGTGGCATCTAAGCTTCTCCAAATTCGTCAATAGAATTTTTAGTCTATGATTTCTGATGCAATCTTTCTTACACGCGAGGCAGGAAAGAGGTTCACTATTATGAAAAGACGACTATTACGGAATATTGAGTTTTCGTAACTTGGATTTACAATGGTAACCTGTTATTTGTCTCGACTTTCACAATCAAACCTTTAAAAAATATTACTTGTTAGCTTTTCAATCCTCTTTATCAAATTAATAATTTTTTAATAATATTATGACTTTAGAAATATTAATAATAATAAAAAATTACTAATAATAATTATCTCTATAACGATGTGCATATCCACGGGTACCACACCTCATCATAAATATAATATATAATATTATGTCTTTTTTTTAGATTATATATTTGTCATGTATATACTGTGGCCAACACACAGCCAGTAATTTAAATTTAATTTTTTTAAAAATTATTAGACATTTCTTGTCTCGCGTCAAAAAAAATTTCCTATGTAGAATTTTAACTTTCATTTATAATGAATGTTTTAATCACCGATTCCTTATAAGTGATCTATTGGTGAGCCACTATTTTTTTATCATGAGATATAATAAAATAATTAATAGTTGATATCATTGGTTGATAACTTGTTATTGTTTAGCAATTTTTAAGTTCTAAATTAGTCAATTTTTGAAAAAATATTTAAGAAATGTTTTTTTTTTTAGTTTCGTTCCATGCCTGATCTATTTACCGAATCATTTTAAGGTTTTGCAATTCAGAGATTGAAAACAGGAGTATTTAAGTTAGAAAAGATTTTGTTTTATACGTAGAGAGTTGTGTATCCACACATAAAGTTTCTCTCTACCACGTTTTCATTGTCGACATCAAATTACGAATGCAAACATAAAAAGAAGAAAAAATCATGAATATATAGACCACATGAACCCATTCCATGTACATTTATTTTGTTAGATCCAAAAAGACACATCTCATCTACTTTCACCTATCTTTCATCTCCATTTTTCTCCTAACTTTTTTTTTTCTATTCTATCACTATTTTTCTTCCATGTGGATACATTGTTTACTACACAATTCAGAATAAATTTAACAACCACGTTTTATTTTATCTTATCTCTACCATCTCAAAAACTATTATACTTACCTATATATATATATAATCAATTTTAAACAAATTAATTATTTTTTTTAAGAGTTTACATACATAACTAAAACTTAAAATAAAAAAATGATATAATTATTATTTTTCTTCTACCTGTCATTTATGTAGATTTTATACCTATCACCATAACTCCTTTTCTATAACACAAACATCACGGTCAAATTATAATACAAACTACATACAATATATGGTAAGATCATGTTTTAATTTCACATATGCATATATAAAAAAATCATATACATATATTTTTTTAATTTTTTTAATTCATTCACTTTTCATCCATATATTTTCATGGACACATATTGAATTCATTCATTAAAATATATATATATATATCATACAAAGATCTATATATTGAAATATATTCACCAAATAAAATAAGTCATATTATAAAGTAATATATTTATCATTTAAGTATACTCGAGCTTCGTGGATTCATGATATGTTTAAGACATTCATAATTCAAAGTTCATGGAGTTTTAAGTGTGCAATAAACTACCATTTAACTTCTTATCACCTATGATTTCAATTTACGTTATTTAATACATAGTGAAACCAAAATATTTGTATTATAAGTTCTACTCTTAATACATGAATTCTGGAATTTTAGTTTGAGTGAAAATTTATTCACTTGAGTGAATCTCTTTCTATTTGAAAAAAAAATGACTCAAAAGTAATTGTGGTTTTTTATTTTATTTTTGTTTGAGCAAAAATTAACCCAATATCAACATAAACTTTCAGCATCAATTTTGCGCGAGGAAAATCTTGCTATAGCAAAATTCTTACATAGGAGAGAGAATTGATTTGCTTCTATTTTCACTTGAGTGTCATGTAACAAAACCAAAACAATACTAGAAAGCTATCACTTAAAACTCATAATTCCACCCATAACATTTTTACTCCAACATATAACATTATTTCTTATAACATACCACCAATGAGTTTGTTTTATTTCAAAACTAATTTAAAGGGAAAAGTCCAATTCAATATGCAAGAGTTCAATATTTCAAATTATCTCAAAGTGCAAAACTGAAATGTCACCATAATATACAAAATCTCCACAACTAAACTAAAATTTTACTCCAAATCATTAAGTATAATTCTCATTACCTTAAAACTTCATGTGTTAGATATAATATTTTCCCTCCAAAACTCACATATGAACACATATCTCAATGCATACAAACCACTCACATACAACAACTCAATAAAAATATCCAAAAGAAAAACTTACTATAAACACATATATGATAAAAATATATTTTATTATTTGTTAGTTCCACTATGACAAACTCTAATTTTAAAACAGATGAAAAGACTCAAAATCTTAAAAAGAAAATCTAGTTTTTTTTAAGAGATGATTAATTTTATTAAATAATTATAATTTTATATTTATAAGTATTTTAATTTAAATGATAAAATATTCACACTTTTATCTTGATTAAACATTTTAATCACTATGCTTTCTTGACCAAATTATTCATCATTACACTATTTATTATAACTCTTATTCTCCTTATAATCAAGTATCACTAAAATAAATTATTAAATAGTAACCAAATTTAGAAGTAAAAAATAATTAGTCACTATATTAACTAAATTAGGTACCAATTCAGAGACTAAAAAAATATTCATATTTAAAGTGATTTCTATTATTAATAAACATTTTATAAAATGGTTTCTAAATTTATATCTAAATTAGCTACCTAAGTTTTAGCGATTAATATTTTATATTTTTAGAAACTAATAGAGACTAATTTAGAATATAAAGTATGAAGTACTTAAAATCTTGGTAGTTAATGATTAGATGCTAATTTAGAAATTATTTTATAAATTTTTATCAATAATAGAAACATCTTTAGACACTACAACAAAAAAATGTTTTAATGGAGGTTAATCTAACCCTAGGAATTGATTTAATTAATGAAGTTTTTTTTTTCTAAAACCTCAACAAAATAACGGAGGTTCTTTAACTTTCGTTAATTTCCAAAGATTTATTTTAAAACCTCTGCAACATAGCGGAGGTTTTTTTAACCTTCGTTAATTTTCAAATGTTTATTTTAAAACATCCACAAAATAACGGAGGTTTCTTTGACCTTCGTTAATTTTCAAAGGTTTATTTTAAAACCTCATCAGGATAACGAAGGTTTTTAACCTTCATTAAGTTCCAAGATTTATTCTAAAACCTCAACAAAATAATAGAATTTTTTTAAGCTTTGTTAAATTCCAAATATTTACCATAAAACCTCAATAAAATATTTTAGTTTTTTCCAAATCTCAATAAATAATTATATTAAAGTTTTTTATAAATAAACAATTAAATTATAATTTATTGTATTTGATAATTAAATATTATTAATTATATTTCAATATGTTTATAGAAATATTAAATCATAGTTTTCATTTAATAACTTTTTATTATATTAAAATAAATTTATTTATCAATACTTAAGATAATTTTAAGAATAAATTTGATTAAGGAAAGTATTTTTAAACTCCATTAAACATTAAAGATTTATTTAAAAACCTCTGTAATTGAGGTTTATTTAAAAAGCTCCTTTAAATAGTAGAGGTTTTTTTAAAAAACTCCGTTAAATAGTAGAGGTTTGTTTTAAAACCTTATTAAACTACTATAGTTTTATTTCAAATTCTTTTTGCTTTTGATTTTTTCTAAACCCGCCTCTCATTTCCATCTTCTCTTCTCTTCACTCTCATTTCCTCCAACTCCCACCTCTTCCATCGCACACCACTGGACATTTGCTTTTAATGCTCCCCCACGGAATATGCTTCTGCTATTCCAGCACGGAACATGGTTATGCTACTTCACTATGGAACTTGCTTCAACCTTCGCTCCACCATGGAACCGCTTGTCTGCAAAGCGCAGGTATGTTCCGCAATTGGTGATGTGGTGTTTGTTGTTTATTTGACGATCTTGGAATCCTAATTTTTTTTATCAGTTTTTTTTTCCGTCGTTAGTGCTTCGTTCTTGTCATTCTTTATGGCTATGGTTTGTGGTGGAGGTTCGTGGTTGAGGTTGAGGTTGTGGTTCATGCTTCGTGGTTCATGCTTCGTGCTTCTTCTCATCGATTCGTGATTCATGGTTCATACTCAAGGTCGTGGTTCGTTCGGTGTGACAATGGTTTGTGCAGTTTGTGTTGATGTTTTCCTCTTGCTTGAAATATTCTTGCTTAAATGTTACGAGTTATTTTATGATAATAATAGTATAAAATCTTAAATGTGTATATCGGCTAGCTTTTATGGATTCATGATATGTTTCAGCACTTTCACTTTCACTCATATGGATGCCTAAACTGCAAATTCTGAAGCATTCAGGTTGAATTATTTAAACACTTAAATAGATGTCTAAGCTGCTAATTCTGAAACATTTCAATATTGAATTTTTAAAATTAGTGCTTTAAATGTGAATCTGGTGATGTTCTGTCTTGAAATGCAAGTGCATATTCTGTTTGTCCATGTGATGCTTTAAAAAAGGGAGGGAAGGATGAAGCCAATGCTTGGTATGCTGAGATTAAGATTAGCAGCAGAAGAAGGAGTTATCAGATGATGCAGAGTTGCCAATTAAAATTATGACTTTTGTAACCTGTTAAGCTAGTGTTTCAGCTTGAACTTCAATGCTAATTTTTGTATTTGTTTTTATTAAGTATTCATTGGATTTTTTACATCTTCAAGTGCACTAAACTTATTTACTTGTACTTTATTTCATATCCCTGTCGTGCTTTGAAATTAGGAAAATGTCAAGACAAAGCATCCTCAGTTTTGCTGTAGTAGTCCAAGCTTATAGAATCCTGCAGGGAGGAAGTAAGGACCATTCTTACATTAATTGTTGTATCCTATTTTTTTGTTTGCATTTCCTGCAAGGAGCATAGTACTGCCTCCCTCTGTAAAGTTTGATACTACATAATTTACATCTAGTTGTAATCCAAGTTTGGTTTTGGTAGTTGGAATCCCAAATGTGAGATGGTTTGGAGTCGAGGGGGATTATAATGTTTAGTGATGGATCTGCTTGGACCGAGTCTTGAAGATCTATTTAACTTCTGTAGTAGAAAGCTTTCACTAAAGACAGTTCTCATGCTTGCCGATCAAATGATAGGCTATGACTAATTTTGTAGACTTTTGTGTGCCCTTTTTTTTTATAAATTTTAAAAAACTTTTTTTAATGATCCAAATCAACCGTGTTGAGTTCATTCATTCTAAATTGTTTCTGCATCGATATATCAAACCAGATAATTTTCTAATGGGATTAGAAAGGCGTGCAAACCAGGTGAGTAGTCTTGTTAAAATGTGGACTTTGGACATCTTGTTTGTTCTCATATTTATTGAGGTATTTAATGCATTGATGTGCATTTAGGTTTATGCTATTGATTTTGGTTTGGCTAAGAAATACAGAGATAGCTCAACACATCAACATATTCCTTAC
>Ga0123342_1002007_pt1 | contig 34169 bp, 15 predicted proteins | sample Turbeawhitnodule_FD_89960 | JGI IMG/M metagenome (GOLD analysis project Ga0123342, IMG submission 89960) | Root nodule microbial communities of legume samples collected from Mexico - Turtle bean Mexico white nodule | ecosystem: Host-associated > Plants > Roots > Nodule | place: Mexico: Nepantla... | reverse complement strand
GTCGATACATGGAGTCACCTCGACAAGTTCATTTACAAGTTGTAAAGAGAATTATGCGCTACATCAAAGGTACTACAACTTTTGGTCTATTTTACTCTTCATCTAAGAAGATTGAGATCGTCGAATACTCAGATAATGATTGGGGTGGAGATTTAGGCGAGAGGAAAAACACAAGTGGTCATTGTTTTATGATCGGAAAGACTGTTTGCTTATGGTCATCAAAGAAACAGTCAATTGTTGCATTATCTACTTGTAAAGCTGAGTATGTAGCAACAACAACAAGTGCTTGTTAATCAGTTTGGCTCAACAATATCATGACTCAAATTGGTTTTAATCTAGATGTTCCAATTAAGATTTATGTTGACAATGTCTTTCCAATTAATCTTGCAAAGAATCCGGTTTTTCATCAAAGAAGTAAACACATTGATATTCGATATCACTTCCTGCGAGACCAAATTGGGAAGAACATGATCAAATTGGAATACTGCAGATAAGAAGATCAGATTGCAGATATTCTCACTAAGCCATTGAAAATCGATGCTTTCATCAAGTTAAGAGATCCGTTGGGCATGAAGGTTGTTCCAAATCAGAATTAAGGGAGGATGTTGGTTATTAATTCAGATTTTATTAACCTTAAATGTTCGTTATTAATTCTGATTTTATTATCCTTAAACTATTTACCGTTATTATTGCCTTAATGGTCAGTTTACAGAGATGTTAGTATTCTTATTTTATAGCTTCCAATAATTGTAATTTTATTATATATATTATTGAAGTAAATCAAAATGAATGAATCAGTTTAGCAGTTTTGCAATTTCATGCAATTATGTTCAATCAGTTTCTACAACTTTTTGTCTCCTGTTATTTCCTTCAATTAGTTTCTACACACACTTCATTTAACACATTAATACACCATTAAATCACAACATATATTTTAAACTTTCTAAAAAATCCAAATATATCCAAAAATTCATTTAACAATAAAAATCCAAAATAAACTATGCTAAAATAATAATAGTAATATATATATATATATATTTATATATATATATTTAATTGGCTTGAGCTAAAAATTTTAGTGTGAGCTAAAATACACCAGAGTGTACCTATGACTTTTGGCTTAAACGAAAAGATTTTAGTTTGAGCTAAAATACACCAGAGTGCACCCAAAACAACAAAGTCCCTGCCATAGTTGAATAATTACTCTAAATCAACATCAAACAACCAATACTCAACAACATTATAATTTTATAACATCTACCATATATCAAATTTCACATTCAAATCTCAATCAACTTCTAATATACTTAAAACAAACAATCCTAAAATAAATTTTTGAGACTGGTGACCATGTCACCCCCACATCTAGATATTTTAGCCTAGTGTTCTATTGGAAATTAATGCTAACTTCCCTTACCTGAAATTTAGCAGATATTCACTAAGAACTCCAACTCCACCAAGAACTTAAAGGTAACTTAACATGCACCATAAACTCCTAATAAAAAATCTAACTATATCACTAGGACCCTAAACTAACAGAGATTAACCCTGAAGCTAAAAGGTCACATCCAAAGCAAAGATAGAAACAACCTAATAAGTTCAAAATTTGACTCAAAGAGAATAGCAAAAATGAACTTACTCTATCAGAGATTCTGATTTGACAATCTTGTAGTATTCATTATCAAGAGTCTGATGGTGGACTCCAATCGTCGAACTGATGAGCGAGGAGGTCAGAATCTTAGAGAGATGGTGATTCTTTTTAAAATGAAACATGAATAACTGAATTTCTAGTTTTATGCTCTTTTAAATTTAATAATAAAATATTCAGGTGTCATTTTAATTGTACCACTTCTACTCTAAGACTATTTTTCTCAATCCTTATGTAAGGACCAAGAAAAATAGTCTTAGAGTATAAATGATACAATTAAAATGACACCTAAATATTTTATTATTAAAGTGAAATGGCTATATAAATAGAAATTTAGTTATTCAGGTTTCATTTTAAAAAGAACCATCATCTCTCTAAAAACTCATTTTCCTTTCCTCTGTTTTCTCTCTAAAATTCTGACCTCCTTGCTCATCATATCAATGATCGGAGTCTGCCACTGGACTCCTGGCAGTGAACTCTACAAGATTGACCGATCAAAATCTTAGATAGAGTAAGTTCATTCTTGACTCCTTTTCCTTTGAATTAGTTTTGATCTGGTTAGGTTGCCTTTTAGTTTAAGTTTGCATGTGAGATTTTTATCTTTGGAATTAGTCTCTGTTAGCTCAGGGTCCTAATAATATAGTTAGATTTGTGATCAGGACTCTCTGGTGCAGGTTAGGGTATCCTTAAGCTTTTGGTGGATTTGGAACTCTTAGTGAGTATCTGCTAAAGTCCAAATAAGGGAAGCTAGTTTAAAATTTTCAATAAAACTCTAGGTAAGAAGATTTTAATGTGAGTGTGACGTGGTCACCAATTCCAAATTTTGTTGCAAGATTTATTGTTTTGAGTATATTGTAGTTTGATTGAAATTGAAAGTGTTGTGATTGAGAATTGGTTGTTTGATTTTAAATGGTTTTGGAATTATAAATCATATATATGTATAGATGGACATAATAACTCAATGATTCAATGAGAGTGATTGTATCATGCTGATCAGGAACTGTCAATGTAATGTGTAGATTTATAAATTTATGAATTAAATGAGATGTTGATTTATACTATAATAGGTATATTAAGTTATGCAGAATTTTTTTACATATTTCACTCAAGCTCGATAATTATAGCTCAAGCTAAAATTCTGGGTGCTCTCGAGTTGAGTTTAGCTCAAGCTAACAAATTTTAGCTCAAGCTAAAAATTATGGATGCTCTCGGGTTGAGTTTAGCTCAAGCTAGCAAATTCTAGCTTAAGCTAAAAATCTAGGTACTCTTGGGTTGGTTTTAGCTCAAGCTAGCAAATTCTAGCTCAAGCTAGACTCTCTAAAAAAAATATGAAATTTGTTTTATATATATATATATATATATTTGTTTTTAAAAGGTTGGTTTATTTATTTCTCTATAGTTATAAATTATATAGACTTTTATTTCATGTATATTTAATTGAAAATATCTTTAATTAGACATTTATATGATTAGTAGATGAATTGTGGTATGTTTTTGGAAATTCTAAAATTTTGTATGATTTGATTCTTTGATGTTGGATTCTTGTGAGGTTCAGAGTATGAATTTTAATCAAGACATAGTATTTTCAGGAAAGAAAATATCGTGTTAAGATTGTTTAGGATGTGCATTGACTAGAGATTCATCTAGAAGGAGATATCCTGACTCTACTGAGATAAATGGAATCATATAGATGGAGTTATTCAGGTGGTGAGAGTTGAAGGAGGTTCATATGAATGGGTAAGTTGTTTGAAAGATAACTAACTTGACCTGTTATATGAGTTAACCCTGTCATACTAAGATAGAGATGATATTGAGATTATTTATGCGCATAGCTGTGTGGATTTCACAGTGATGTAGTATGACAGGTGCAGATATCTAAGTCTAAGTCAACGCACGAGTCTTCCGGAAGTCGAGTCAAGTGTTTCTGTGTAATGAGTCAGTAGAAGTCTGACATGAGAAAGATGAATATTGAAATTGTTGATAAACACTTGATGGTTATGTGGAATGCATGAGAAATGATGGATTTATGTGGATGTTTAAAGTTATATTTATGTTATAAGTTTTTGAAATACCTAGCTTACCCCTTTGTTTTGTTTTGTGGTTGTTTTTCTTTGATCTATGATGATCGTGTATTTTACACGGGAGCAGATGATGTTACAGGTGATAAAGTTTCTTGATGAAAAGATGGAAGATGAAAAATGTTTATTTTCTTTTGAAATTTTCTTTTTAATTTTATGAAAATGTTTCAAGTCTTATGAAGAGAGAGATAATTTGAAACATTATATGAAAGAATTGTAGATATATTTGTATTATGTTTATATATTTATTTTAATATTTCATAGTTATTAGATATGAGAAAATATAAAATGTTACACCTTACATTTAGAATATGGGTTAAAATTAAAAACGAGTTTTTATATATAAAATATATTTACAAATATTATAAAATATATTAAAAAAATGAATATTAAATTTTATATATAGAAAAATATTAACTCGTTACAATTAGAGGGTGTGATTCGTTTTATTTATTATTAAAACTACATTTGAATTAAGCAGAACAATTATATGTGGTTAAGTTTAAACATAAAAAATTGAATAAAATCAAATGGTTTACTTTTTATTATGTTTTTATAATTTTAATGTATAATTTTTATTAGTATATATATATATATATTTGGTTTTATATGTTTTATATGAAGACTTGGTATTATATCATAGTACATGTTTTCATTTCATACACTGTTATGATTAAGATTAATTATTAAATGTGTATAGCATTATATACTCTTATAAAATTATTAAATAGAAACTTTAAAAAAATACAAAATAAATAATTGCAATTAAATTAAATATTATTTTAAATAATAATAAAATTATTGATATTTAAATTAATTTATTATTGATAATAATTTTAGATTAGTATTTAATTAGTTCTTTAATTTTTAATTTAAAAAATTTAAATTCAAAAATAGTATTTAATTAAATATCAATTTAAAAAATATTTATCAATAATATATATTAATTTAAATATCAATAATTTTTTTAGTTTCTAAAATATATGTAATTTAATCAATATAATAATTAATTATCTTTTGTCTTTAAAATTTTATTTCATATTTTTTAAAATAATAATTTATTTATGTAACATTTAAAGATTTATAATACAATAATATCTCGGTATAATATACTAAAATTATATTATTTATAAATATTTTTGTATCTTTTATAATAACAAAAGAGTTAAAAGGAAATTTAAAAATAAATAAATAAAATAGTAAAAAAGGGAAAAATATTTTTAAATTAATTTTTAGAAATATAGAAAATAAGGAGTTATCTCTTCGAAGAAAGAAATAAACATTGTTGATAAAAAAAAATGTATCCAATTAATGCTGCAAAATGAATTAAGTGTTGTGTATGGGGAGAGAGAGAAAAGAAGAAGAAAAACAGTGAAAGAGAAAGAGAGAAGGGTAGGAACAGAGAGAAAAAAATAAAAATATCCTTAATCATATTTTAGCACTACAATAATAGAAAAAATAGATATTTATTATTTTATTTATTTATTTATTTTATGAATTGTTTATTTTCTCTCTCCAACCTTATTTTATTTATTTATTTATTTTACTTTTTCTTCAATTAAACATTAATATATTTATTTATTTATTTATATTATTTAATTTATGTTCAGTAGTATATTAGTTCATTTTATTTATTTGGATTTTTTTAGTTATGTATTATTCTATTTATTTATAATATTTAATTGATCTATTTTTTTATTTAGATGATTCAATTTAAAATATTATCTTCTTGGTTTGTTTATATTATTAAAAAAAAATCAGTTATACAATGATTATTTAATTTATTTATATTATTAATTTATATTTATCTTCAATTGAGGTCCACTCTATTTATATTTATATTACTTATGTCATACATAGTTTTTATATATTTATTATTTGCTTTATTGAACAAATTAATATGATAAAAACATTTTTTTTAAAATTTAACAAGTATAATAAAATTATTAATAAATAATAATTTGAAGACATTGTAAGATAGATATTTGATTTTGAATATTTAAATAAATAAATACTCAAGATGAGACAATTTTGTATTATTTTGTTATTAATGTTAAAACTCATATTCCAGTACAAAATTATTTTTAAATCTCTTTAATTTGAAATAAATTAAATTATATTGATGAAATATTAAAAGATAATTTATATATTATTTTGGTATGATATTAATTTACTTTATATTTATTTTCACTTTTCTATATTACTTTGTGGATGATTTTTTTTTATTACTATCACATAAATAGATTAAGATACTAAATTATTAAAATAATGTAGTTGTTATTGTAGTGTGTTCAAGATCCAATTGAAATACATATTGTTGATAATTAAAAGAACGAAAATTTCAACATTTACATTTGTTACGGGCATGGGCCCATTTATTATAGAGGGACCACTAATGTTACTTTTATACATACTTTTCACCATTAACATTAATCTCATGATTAATATACTTATTCCAACCACGTCAAATAAAATAGTAATACTAAAAAAGTTTTTTTTTCCAAATAAATAGTTTCTTATTTCTTTCTAAAAAATAAGCAAATAAATAAATGTGTACAAATTTTTATATATTCTCTTGTCATGATTTTGGTAAAAATAATTATCTCTTAAAATATAAATATATTCATATTTTTTATATTAATATATTAACGAGATGGATTAGATTTTCCCTTACACATTATCTAAATCGTTTAAATTGTTATCAATAAAATATTATTTAGAGTATATATTTTTTCAATCTTAAGAATTATAATAGAGTTTAATCCAAACAGTTTTATTTATTGATAGTTCAGTTTTTAAAATCTAAATTAATATAAAAATTCAGTTCAATTTTTTAACTAATTCAAGTTTTGGTATAATTTAATTTAATTTAATATTTTTTTAATCAGAGAATTTAAAGTTAATATAATTCAATTCAAATATTATTTAACAAACTTAATCTATTTGGTAAAATGAATTAAGAAGTATAAAGACGATATTTATCTTCAACGATAAAATTTACTATTTACAAGATCTTACCTTAAAAATAAAAGAAGATCTTCACTTCACCATAGAAAGTGAGTTGTTCTACGACAACTCATAATATCTCCAAAATGATTAAAAAAATATTTTCAATTCTCGTTTACTCTAAAAGTAATTATTGTTTAACCTAAAAATGTACTTAAAAAATTTAAAGTAAGATTTATGTTTAGAGTAAAAATTAAATAAAATGATAAAAGATTTTATACCATGTGACAAAGACGAACCTACAAAAAAAAGTATGCAAGGTGTCATTAAAAAAATCTCAATTTCTTAAAAAATCCTAATATTAATTTGATATTGTGTACGTAAATTATTATTTAAAGTAGTTTAATATAAACAAATTAAAGCTGTTCAAAATTTTAAAGAATATATTAAATTTTGAAATAAATGATTTATTAATATTTTTATAAATAATAAATAAATTTTTAATGTTTAACATAAACTATATTATAATATTAAAATAAGTTGTTTACTTGTATTTCTTTTATACATAAATTATATTTATACGTAACATAGGAATTTTGAATATAAATTATATTATAATATTATTAAAATGCGCTGACTAATCCACATAGACGTTGAAATTTTAAAATTGTAGTTCGTACTTGATGTAAAATAGAAAAAACATAATAATTACTTATTCCAATAGTACTTTTAATACTTTAGACTAAAATTAAATAAATTTGATTAAAAATAGAAATTTTTTTTGTTGGGTAAAGTTTAAGAGGGTGAGAAATCTACTTTTCTTTTGTTTCTCGTTCAGGGTGGTGGTGTGCGCGTGTCCATCTATCAAAAGGCAACTACCTCCTTCCTACTTATCTACCCCCACGCCCTTTCAATGCTAGCCGCCCTTCTTCTATTTATAAATCCAACGCTTCTCTTCTTTTCTTTCCATTTTTTAACTCTATTCAATTTCAACACACTACCATGGCACCTTCTTTCGACACAACCACTCACACAGTTTGCGTCATGGACGCTTCTGGCCACCTCGGCTTCAGCATCGTTCAGAGACTCCTCCAAAGGGGCTACACCGTGCACGCCTCTCTCCAAAAACATGGTAATCGATCACCTCTGTAACTCTTCATGCCACGCTTCCTTCCCTTCAATTCCAATTTCAAATCCAATTTCGATTTCAAACTCATTTCCTTTCGGATCGTTTCTCAGGGAAAGAAGACATGTTCAATGGGATTTCCACCGACTCTAATAAGCTCAAGCTTTTTCGATCTGACCCATTCGACTACCCTAGCATAATCGAGGCACTCCGAGGCTGCTCTGGTTTGTTCTACACGTTCGAACCTCCCCATGACCAACCAAATCATGACGTAAGCACTTTTTCTTTTCTTTTCTCTTTTTCCAATATATATATATATCCAAACTAAGAGTTTTGTAATTATCCTCATCCTATAGCAATTAAAAGAAAATAATGAAAATAGTTAATCCATGAGCTTTTTGTGGGCATGTTTGTTGGGTGAGAAATACGAGAGTTGGTTTACGATAGCCTAATTTATTGGTGTATGTGTTAGGCACAATTTGCCAGGGAGGTACTGCAGTGACCCTACTCCTGTCTGGGTTACTCACCTCCATTACAGCCAAGTAAATAGTTAATTCAGTTTAAAATGCTCAATTTATTTGTAATTAATAGTAGCCAGTATTGGTAGTTTTGAATTGGTTAACCATCTCAATCACTTAATAATTCACTTATGTGTCCTAATCATCTGTGCTGGTTAGTTTTCAGCCATGTGATAATTTGCTTATCTCATCAATTGCTGACCTTATCAACATTTTATTCCTAAAATATTGCCAATCATGATGAAATATTGATACGGAAAGGTTTACACTTATGTGGAACGCTGATACAGTGGTCCAAAGCTTTGATAGTATAAGTTTAAATTTTGCCATGCCTTGATTAGTTTAATTACTGAATTGCAATAATGCATGTAGATGTCATTCTGCTATTTTATAATGAATATTTTATTACGCATAATTGCATTATCATATCAGAACGTTCCTATCAGTAAATTATAAAACAATTTTTTGTATCCTGAAAAAGCTGACTAAGAAAGATTTCAATTCCAATTTTTTTGTCCCGTGTATTTAATTTATGGCTAGCATTTTTTCGGAAGTCTGTTTGACAAAAGTAAAAGTTTGGCAGAAAACTTATTACGATTTAATTGTTAGCAGAGTTCATAAAACGCGTTGGAAGACCGGTACTTTTTTTTTTTGCTGAAAAATTTAGGTGTTGACTACATTTGTATCATTAGTTTGTCATGAATAAAAAATTATGAGTAGCATACGAACAAGTTCAGTGGTTTTAAATATACGTGCTCATTAAAAGAGCATTTAATTCAGTTTTTTGAAAGTAGTAAATTTGGGTTGAGATCTGTGCCAGAGCAGAAGTGATATGTGGTATTGGAAATTACAGGAATACATGGCAGACGTGGAAGTAAGAGCTGCACACAACGTGCTGGAAGCCTGTGCCCAGACAGAGACAATAGATAAAGTGGTTTTCACTTCCTCAGCAACTGCAGTAGTTTGGAGAGAGGATCGGAAGACCATGGAACTGGATCTTGACGAGAGACATTGGAGTGATGTCAATTTCTGTCGCAAATTCAAGGTATATAATTTTGTTTTATTTTAATCTTGATTTTTGTAAAAATATAGTTAATTAGGCTCCTTTTCATATTTGGGTATGTTGCATTGATGGATCGATAATAAGCAACGTGATAAAATGAGTTGGAAAGGAAGATGGAGTGTGAAGAAAATGACAAAATTGAATAATTGGATAATTGAATGTTTTGAACAGTTATGGCATGGTGTGTCGAAGACAATGGCTGAGAAAAGTGCGTGGGCCTTAGCAATGGACAGAGGAGTGAACATGGTGTCAATCAACGCTGGCTTATTGATGACTCATGATCTCTCCATCAAACACCCTTACCTCAGAGGAGCTGCTGAGATGTACGAGGATGGTGTTTTCGTCACCGTTGATTTACCTTTCTTGGTGGATGCCCACATCTGCGTCTACGAAGAAGTCTCATCCTACGGTCGTTATTTGTGCTTCAATCACATTATCAACACCCACGAAGACGCCGTTCAGTTAGCTCAAAAGTTGACCCCTGATGCTGCTTCTTCCTCCTCCACTTCCTCCTCCTCCTCGCCGGAAAGGTAAGAGGACTTTTTGGTTATTTTGACTTTTTTGTGTTCCTTTTGTTGAATGTTGACTCTTATATATTCAACCTTTTTTTTGTCTGCAGTGGCGACCTGGGTAAGGGTTTTATCGAACAGAAAATTAGCAACAAGAAGTTGAACAAATTGATGGTGAACTTCGAAGCTTGATTCATTGAATTGATTAAAGCAGGCACCATGGCTGTTGTTCTGCGGGAGATTATTCGTGTGCAAAATGTTATACAAATTTGTACCTATAATACCCCCATATTATTAGTATCATTATACGCTACACATTAATGTATTTTCAATCAAATAATCATTTCTTTATTTATTTTAATATCAGATAATGTAAAATAGTTTCCTATTTTTAAATTCTCTTTGCCTCATACACCATCCAATTTTCCACCGTCTGTCACAAGGCTGATTATCTTTATAAAACAATTTAACCCAATGAATATCGAAAAAATAAATCCGAATATAAGAAGAATTGAATAAAACAGAAAACTAAATCCATAGATTTTTTAAATAACATTCCTTTTTTAATTTAATTATATTTAGTTTTAAAAATCAATTCAATATATGACCCAATAACCAAATTTGTATAAATTTCAAATTTCATTCATAAATTTTTAAAAATTGAACAATGCTTATATTTTTATTTTTTTTATATATTACAAAATTACCATGTATTTTATACTTATTTATGAAAATTATATTTATTAAATATATTTTTCTACTAACTATTTGAGTGAAGATGATATATAAAGTGTAAATTTATTTTTTATATGTTATAAAAAAATTATATTGCTGTTTGCTTGCATAGAAAATGTATGAAAAATATATTTATCAAAGATATTTTTAATTTTCTTGTATTAAAAATATCAAAAGATTTTAAAAAACATAAGGTCATCTCTATTGTAAGAATCGTTACATTAATTTCATTTTTGTGGTTTACATTCTTTTTAAAATTGCTTTATAAACTTTATTGGATTAATTTTTCTTTATAAATTCACACTTTAATTAATATTTTATTTAACTGTTGAAAGATATATATCTTTCTAAAATATAAATTTCTTATTTTATTTTTATGATTCAGAGTGTTATTTAAGTTAAAAATATTAAGTATTATATCATGTCAACATATTTTTAAATAGAAAAGTCTTTCAAATCTTAGACTTATGATTCTATATATGACTTCTACTGTATTTAAATAATTAAATCATAAAGCTCCCAAGATTATAACCAATAAAAGAATATAATTAATTGACCATATTTAGAAATTTGGAACACAAACTATTGTGTTTAATTGGTTTAGATCCAACTTAGGTTGACTTGAATTTGAATATTAATTAGGTTAATTCAAACCATACCAAGACACTTAGTAGTATTATTAATAGAGACAGTATAGTGTGTGGTGGTTTTTGAATAAAATAATAAAGAAAGGAAATAACATGGTTTATGAGGAACATTTAATTTTTCAGTTATAGTTGCGAAGGAAAGAGTTAAGGAATTGAAAAAGTAGAAGGGTAGCTGGGAAGTAACTGTTAACTGGAAACTCTGGATTGAACCAACAAATGCTTTGCTGGATTATAAATTCATGTCGGTGGAGAGAAGGAAGAAGAAAGAATACCAACGAAACAATAGCAAAGCTAAACCTATAGTTGCATAGCGTTATATATAAAGGCAATGCAATAATGCATGCATGGTAGATAAAAATACCATATCGCAATTATTGAAAACCCTCTTTTTCCCTTTTCAGATAAGAAAATAGTAGTAAGGTTGACATCAAACCATGTTCTCCGTTTATCATTCAATTAATGTTGGCCTCAACCCTTCTTTCCCATTTCATACTAGTTTTATAAATCAATAATTTTATAAAATTAAATTATTCGATAATATGTTTTATTAAAAATTTCATTGAGAATATGATAGATTAGAATTTCTCAATATATATGCACTTCTGACTGTAGAATGATTATTATATGATTGGTGATGGAGAATTAACAGAAAACAAGCAAGATTGTGCTCTCGACGTTGTGACGGAACTTACTGATGAATGAGTAGTTCTTTTTCTCAATCATGCTTTAAAAGGAATTCAAACTACAACAACTTTACTTATCTTTAAAGAAAGACCACGTTTGGAATGATTCTCTAGCTTTTTTTTCCCTCGGTTCTTCTCCCCCTAATCATAACCTGTCTGTATGGGTCGAGTGATTTGAACGATTGGTTCATTTCCAAATTGATTTCATGCAATTATACTAAGAATACATTCTACAAGAAAGTGACTAGAATAAGAATAAGAACTTGTAAAAACAATTTCAATGGCTACCAAGAGTTTCCATTTTTTTTTCAGCAAAATTTTTTATAAATCAGAATTGGAGTATTTTTGTATTCTAACCCTTATATAGAATATAAACACCCAACAGAAAACAAAAAAAAGCATCCCCCATCCCCAAAAGCTTCACATCAAACAAGAAACTACCATGCTAAGATTCAGGTTAGTATTGATTGAGAATAACAATCTAAACCTCCCTAGTACCTCTATCCATTAAATTGTATTATCTTTTTTTATACATTTTGAACAATTTATAGGATCAATACACAGTTTGAAAAAGTAGCTATTTGTTCTTTCACTGTGATCCACTATCAAGATTTTATTTGAGCTAGAGAATTTTTTTTTTATTTGGATCAGATCTAGCATTCTTGAATTTCTTTTTTATTATTCTTCTTTCCTCCCCCCTTAAATATAAAGAAAATATCTTTGAATTCTCTTAATTTTTTTTAACCATAAATACGTGTATTTTAAAAAATTACATATAGTAAAGAGGGTGAGAAGTAAACACAAGATTTCAAAAGACAAATTTTCCTGAAAAGATGACTATTTTCTTAATATCCACTATCTCATCCCAAAACCTATTTTTCTTTTATGATTTTTCTTATGGTTTCGGAGTTAAGGATTTAAAGAATCTTTTAATCATATTTGCATCTATTCCTATCCCATCAATCATACTCATACTCAGATAATAAATTTTAAGTCTTCAAACTAATTTAAAGTATCTCAAGACTAATTTTAGAACTAAGAAATTTTGGGTCAAGACTTTATAAAAGAAAAAGATATCGTGAGCCTATTATAGCATATTTACTTTCTTCTCTTTATCTCCAACTTCAATATTTTTAGATAAATTATTATTTTTAAACTTGTCTTAATATCCGCTAAATCTTCCACAACTATTACATAAAAAAAAGGTAAGCATTATCACCTTCTCTTAATCATTTTTTCAATTTGAATTCTTACGATTGGACTCTCATTCCAAAGAACAAACAAAGTTGAAGACTCTAAAACATTTTTTCGTCCAACCAATCCACTTTACACAAAAACCTAACCTCCTTAATAATATAGTATATAAAGTTCTCACTAACTAAATCATATACTTTCTCACAAAATCATATGCTTTCTCACAATCTACCTTTAGTAATATATTACTTTTTTTTTATTCTGATAATTTTCTTTAAAGTTTAATTTACAACTAGTATATCATCCATCAATTCTCTCCCTTCTATAAATGCCAATTGTCTATGATCTATAATCTTATTTAACACATTTTTCAACCTTAATATTAGAATATTAGTTAGTATCTTATACATACAACATACCAACAAAATAGAACGATACTCATGTAGGTGTTGTGAATTTGTAGCTTTAGGTATACGAGTTTTAAATGAAATATTTAATCCAAAATTAATTTTCTACAACATTCAGCACCTTTTCTTAGTTTCTTAAAAAAAAAAAAATATAAAACCAAAGATGTACACCCATTGAGGTCTGAACTTTTATTGCGTTGAGAATTCAAAACTTTTTTTTATACTTTTTTTTAGCTTTAGGATAAAAATAAAGCAATATAATTCTATTCTAAAACACTGTTCATATATATATATAAATATTTCTTCAAATAAAGATATAAAGTCATGATAATGTAAGAAACTAACTCCTAGTATGTCCGATATGTTTTAGTTTTTTTTGAGCATCTCTAGGATACATCCTTCCAAAAGTTATTGCAATCAACATTAACATTATCATTGGAGATGTGAACGTGATAGTGAAAATTGTTTTACTAGAACAAAGTTAGTGTAAACTACTTAATAATGATATAGCACATTGGTATCCATATTTTTCATCTTTAAATGTAGAAAACAAGTCATGTGAGTTGTTAATATTGATGATGACCCTATTTCTTGAAGCCAAGAAAGCATAAATTAGTGTGGGTTTGAATTTGAAAGGAAAAAGGCCATAAGGGTATGTTCATTTAGGTCCACTACTCATCCAAAGATTGAATTCTGAGCACAAATGTATAAACCACATCTCATCACCCACTCCAGTGTTGTCACTACAACTATGACAGCTGCAACTTCACCCTAGATGTAGATCTCTCTTTAATTTAATTTTTTTAATATTTAAAAACAATAGTTTAAACAAAGAAAGTTGATAATCAACAGTAATAATTAAAAACCTTTCTCTGAATTTTTTTTACGAGTAAAGACTCCTTTTAACTTGAACACATAGGACAATTTAATCGCGGTTATTTCTATTAATAGATTCCTTAGTACATGTCTTTTAATTTTATTTCTTTATTTTTCACTCACTTTATAATCTTGTATTTTTTTTTCTGGTTTTGGACAAAGAAATTAGTAAGACATATGAAATGATAACTATGATAAAAAACTAATTATTAAATACAATAAATAAGCATATATTGTAGAATAACTATATTTTACATTAACATAAAATTAAAAATTCTTTAAGAAGTAGAGAATAAGTACAGATAAAAATTTGAAAAATACGGTACCTTTTATATGGTAATTCAAGCCTCTTGAAAACACCAAACAATAATGGGATTTCAATTGGTCCCAATCGGTTGATTCTTATTTTAAAATTCCAAATTAAATTAACTCAACTAAATAAATATGGAATTTATTAATTTATTGCTACCTGTGTGTTTTTAGTTAACGTACATTAATTAGTTATAATTATATATTATCTTAAAATATGTTGACATGTTAGTCTGTTAACGTAAATAAACTAAACTGTATGCATGCGTGTGGTGGAAAAGGGAAGTGTGAGGAAGGAAGTGTTTACGAAGTGATGGAAAGTGAAAAGAAAGATAAGAAGGACACAAACAACATAAAACTTAGGACAGACATTTTGGTTAAATAAAATTGTAATAATTTGTATAATGTAGTGTAAGGGAGGAATAAATTCATGCTCTATATATATTTGATAAATCATTAGGAAAAGAAAGAATGTGTTATAAACAATCCCAGACATAACAGGTATATATAGGTATGCATTTTTTATATGAATGTTAGGTAACATATAATAGATTGGAATATTACTTAAATACTTTTATTTATTTAAGATAATTAGGACTTATGGATCATAGTTGATCTAGATATTTAAGTTATATATATAATATATATATATATAAGTAAATTTTTAATGAATTGATGGTTGGAGGATTTCCAAATAAAAAGTATTGAACATGTGCATTAGTTTATTTAACTTAAGATAATTTAGAAGAAATTAAGGTTGCTTCTTACATTTTTTTAACAATAAGAACAGAAAAGTTCATTAAAAAGGTACAAGCATACCAACCCATATTTATATATATAGTAAAAGCATGTTAATAATAGTGCTTGATAATTTCTACTAACTTAGACAATTATAATTTACCTATATTTATCTGATGACTAACTAATTTATTTATTTTTATTTATGCATGGTTAGAACGAATCTTGAATTCACCTTATATTATTGAAGATATTTGTATACACAGAATGATACAGATTTATCGTAGAAAGTGGTCGGACATAAGCCTGGTCGTTGTGACCAGGACTCGTTCAATGCAAATCACATGAACAACATCACCAACTTGTACTCCTAAAAATACTTTAACTTTTAACTCCTCCATTCTCCACATTGCACGCGTAACACTAACAATGTCATCTTCAAAAAAACACCCCAACAAAAACAACAAAACCCAGCAAACAACACAACAAAACACAAACAACACATCAAATAAATAAATCTTTACGTCCTTCACTCCACCCTCTAATACATGCAAACAAACCACTATGTCTTCATCGAAATCAAAGCAGAGAACTCCTCCCAAGTGCTACCGCCGCCGCCACCGTCGGAAATCACCCCGTCGACTATAGTATTCTTCTCCATCGCAGTGGCCGTCTTCTGCTCCGTTGGTTTCACCGTCGTCTTCTTCTGCAGGTGCTGTTTCGGGAACCTCTCCCGCACTAGCACCCTCGTCCGTCTCTCTCCCCATGCTTCTCCCTACCGAGGCCTCGACCCTTCTCTGCTGAGCGCGTTCCCCACGTTCCTCTACGCCACCGTGAAGGATCTCCGGAAGAAGAAGAAGTACTCTCTCGAATGCGCCATTTGCTTGCTGGAGTTCGACGACGACAGCGTGCTGCGTCTCTTAACCGGGTGCTGCCACGTGTTCCACCGGGAGTGCATCGACCTGTGGCTCCGGTCGCACAAGACTTGCCCCGTTTGCCGCACGGATCTCGAGACACCGGCGAGTAACGTGCAGAAACCTCACGAGCAAAACGAGGAGAATATGGAACAAGAGAGGATAGATCACGTGAGCGTTGATGTGAGAGAAGAAGATGGAGATGAGAGAGATAATGATGGTGATGAGGTAGGTTTGATGAATGTGGGCATGCAGCGAAACATGTTTGCAAGTGCACGTTCCCACTCAACTGGGCATTCCATAGTTATGGTTAGAGAAGGAGATAAAGGAAGAGATGATGATGATAATAAATACACTCTGAGATTGCCCCAACATGTTAAAATTGTAAGAGGCCACCATTACTCTAACAGTTGTTCAACTTACAAAGACATGGCAAGGCGTTCTGCACCTTGTAGTAACTGTGGTTATATTAAATTTGGTAGCCCCAGTAATATGGTCTAAAGAATATTTAACTTTGTTTTGTTTCCTTTATTCTAGTACTTCATTCAAAATTTGTTCTTAGTACTTGGTTTTTGTTTTTCCTGCTTTTTATGTTCAAAATCATATTTTTAAACCATTTTTTTTAGGATTTCTGAAAAACATATACAAAAATAAATTAGATCATCTCACAATTTAATTTTATTTTTAAGTTAGTAAGTTAATGAGGTTCGAAGTCAATTTCAAAATATTTTCTTAACCATATTAAGATAGACATTAATATTAACTTGTATAAACAAAAGGTTTATATATATATATATATATATATATATATATATATATATATATTATAGCAATAATTTTATTTTAATATTTTGTATTATATCTTATAAGTTTATTATCGATAATTAAAATTAAATAAATAAGTTAAAAATATAAGATATTATTATTGTTATTATTCTATTTTAATAATATTAAAATATAATTATTTTGTTTTGGTACATCATCTATAATAACTGTTTTCTTATTAACCCTAGCTCCAAATACAAATTGAAATTATGCAATTATGCAGAACAAATCCAAACGTGTAAATGTGTAATATAAGTATTCCACTAAATTAACTAAAAAGTTACATATACAACACACTCATTCATCATTCATGAACCAGAACAAGCCAGAACAGACCCCAGTGAACCATCAATAAACACATGCCATGGTTGGTTAATAGATTGGCATGGCACATTCATGATGCACAACAAAACTTCTGCCTTCTCTGTTTCTTTATTGAGTGACTACTTAAGAGATATCAAATGCATTAAAATGATCCTAGAGGAACTATCAATAACGTGTTAATTAGTACAATAATATTGTTAATGAAAAACATTATTCGTATTTATTATAACTTAAATTAATGTATCAGCACATGTACCAAAATAAATAATTAATAATGTCAGTACAGTTTTGAAATAAAAAACAGTTACTTCTCTATCTATAAAATAGTTGACTTAGAACATAGTTTGAATATTCCAGTTGTTTATAACTTCACCTCAAGCTATCAGTCATGAACAATGAATTGTTTGGGTTCAATTAAATGCAAAAAATTATGCTAGATATTTCAATATGGTATTCTTTCTTTTTCTAATATAGTTTTATCCAAACTGGCTCGGAAGTTGTGCCTACAAACCTAACCCGTCTAACGAGAGGAAGAGCTTCCAAATTCAATCCATTTACAAGACAAGTTATTCATGTAATGTATTCACTCTACTCTCGACAATTCAAAGAAAAAAACATGGGACTGTGCCCTAATCGTGTAACAGCAGAATAGTTTCAAGATTGGTAATGATTAACTTCGAAAATAAAGAGGTTATTTAGTGCTATAAATTAGGTTAGATAATTTGAGATTTTAAAAATGCTGCAAGTAAGTACGTAATGATCAAGCTAAGTACTAAATGATTTAGGAAACAAAATTTTTTTAGCGATTAAAGCATACAAGTCACTAATAAACCAGTTATATTGGTGGCTAATTGTGATTGAAATTCAAAATTCTCATTTTTGATCGAAAATTACTTGATTGCTAAAAATTAAACCCCTTCTGTTGCTAATTTGATAATGAATGAAAAACACAATCACTGATTTAGTGATAAAACTTTTTGCCTCTTCTATTTATTGCTAACATATTCATATCACTAACATTTGATTTAACAATTAATTTAGTCATTAATTCGATCGTAGATTTGAGACTTACATGGTGACTACTTCCGTTACGATTTGCGACCACTATATTTTCGTCGTTAAAATTATTAACTAAATTACTATTTTCTTGTAGTAAATATAAATATATAAATTAATAAGAAATTTTTTATATTTTATATTGTCATATTAATATAATAATATTATTAAGTGTTTATATATAAAATAAAGATTATATGCTTCAATATAATTCGTCTCTTAATTATGATATTATTGGAAAGAGTATACACTTCATTTTTTGAGGAAGGAAGTAATAAATACAGCTAGTTATATGATAAAAATGCGAAAAATACAAGACAACTTTATGAAAGAAAAAATAATGTGCTATAAACAATTTCAATTTGAAAAACCTTTAATATCATACAGAGTTAACATTTTCCATTGGAAATCCTTTGATATTCATGAAGAGTTTTAAATGGTAATCAGCACTGAATTTATAATCACTTGAAAGGTGTCTGTTTTCGTTTGCCTTTAAACACATCCAGGCCATAAAAGCCCAAAGGAGAAAATGAAGTTAAAATTTCTAGTTGCACCCTATGAACCTCGTGGTCTCAAAATACCCTCAAAGCATATAGGGTCTTTCTTCCTACACCAAACAATTTTTGCCTGCACCCCATCAATTTTGGAAAAGATTTTTTTGTCTTTTTTAAAAATGACTTTCTTATTACTTTTTCCTGAATATTTCCAGAACATATTTTTCAAAATTCATGAAATATACTTTGGAAAACGTTTTCCAAAACAGAATATTTGAAATAAACTCTCTGAAAGGTATTATGTTATATACATTCTGGAATGTGTTTTCCAGAATGATTTTTCCAAAATATATTCTCAAAAAACTTTCTGAAATGATGATAAATTATATAAGATATGTTGATATTTGACCTGATTGATGGATGGAGAAATTTGATGGATTTCATGAACAAACACCAAGTATAAGTAAAACTGTTTATGGGCTCTGAAAATAGTTTCATCATATGTAAATAAATTTCTTCCAAAACACTTACAAGGAGAAGAGAAAAAATTGTATATAAATTAAAATTATGTTTTAACTTATATAAAATTTCTTAACTTAAGTTTCCTAAAAAATTATTTTAATTTATACATCTACTATTTTTAAATTTTAAGAAAACTTGTTTTTATATTTTTCTCCAACTTTTTTTTTAAAAAGAGTCATCCAAACACATGGTAAGGCTTCTCCTTTCTGCCTTTCTAAAGCCTGAATTAATTCTTCTGCCAAATTTATGGGCTATACAGTTAATGTATTGTATGATTTTAATATTAAACATGAATTAAATCTCAATATTGGCTTTTCTTTGAATTTCATTAAAACTATTTTTTTTTAATTTAATTACTATTTTTTTATTTTATATAGAATAATAATATTTTATTGACAGCAGATAACTTTAATTAATAAAATGCCAAAAATATATCACCATAACAAACTCCCAAAAATTTATTTACTATAATCATGCTATTCTATTTTGAATTGAATAAAAATCTTGCAACTTTTTAATACAAATTTAACACCTATATATCTCTTCATAATTTTTTTTTTAATTGTTCTTTTTCTACAACATCATTTTCAAATGATTTCTTGCATTATTTTTTTTTTCCAAAATGATTATATATGTTTTCCTTGGGAAGTTGAATCTTTGCTTATGAATGGAACGCTGCTAATTTGTTTAAATGTATATTTCATGTTTTAAATATGTGGACAAGTCCATCATTAAAGATGTTGATAGGCTTGCAAACTAATTAGCATATTGAAAAAAATTCCAATACAAAAAAGAAAATATTATTTTGACTGAACATTGAAAATCATATATTTATAATTATGATCTAATTAATATAATTTTAAAATTCTTTAATTTTAATAAAAAATATTTTTTTCAGTTTAATTTGATATAGTTTTGTTAACACATGAACACTTTATCACGAAATAACAATATAGATTAATATGCCCACAAATACTGTGTAATATTTCAGTGTTGTATATCATTTCACTCTCTTAGAAATCTAATAAATAAACGATATACTACCAAATAGAAAACAGCATGGCATGAGTTTGGAATTAATTTATTATTTAATATATTGTTTATTACATTTAAATTTGTTTTCTTTCATTACTTTTTATGTGCTGAAAATGTCAATGTACAATGCTTGTGTCGGTTATGTTGTATGGTTCTAAAGCAGAGAGAACGAAGCAGCAATGCCATTTGAACGGAGACATATTGCATACAAATTTTCATATTTAAAACCATCAAATAAGAGCATTACGAAAAATTAATATATATTATGCGTGACTCTAATATCATCAATCAGACCCACTAATATATGTATAAGATTAAATTAATCTTAAAATTTACATTTTAAAATAATATTAAAATTTGTACAAAAATTTATTATATTTTTTGTCATTCGAAACATCCATAAACATATCATCCTAAATATATATTTTAAAAAAAATTCAAAAATACATTACAAATTAAAAGAGTGATTTAGTAGGTGATGAGTGGATAATGTGTTTGATTTGATTTCATACCTTTGTTATGGGTTTGGTATGAATGTGGACACAATTATTTTTGAAGATGACTAATAATAGAGAGGGTTAAGGTCCTTGATAGCAATTCTGTCACTACTGATTTGACACCTTATCAGTGTACTTCTAAATTCAGTGTCACACGCAGTTATGGTCTAGTAATGGGGTAACAGAAGCTGATATGAAAGCGATAATATTGTGTGCACAATCATAAAGCACAAATCGTTTTTCACATTAATGTCATCATTTCCACATCACTTAATTCTATCCACAATCAAAATCTCTGTCCAAACCATTCATCTTTAAATTATGCATTTAGCCACTTAGATTCAACCCTTTGATTAAATTTAAAAGTTTACTGTGTAGTTTGTTCATTAACTATGCTTAGTTTAAGAATTAATTGTAGTTTTCTATATATAGATTCAATTTTTATAATTTTTAATTTTCAGAACCAGTGAACACCCTTGCAGATATTTAGAACACTAAAAAAAGTTAATATAAAAAGTTCAAACTATACACAGGCACTTTAGACAATTGGATGCACAGTTAGTATCATCATCTTTTATACATTGCACGTAGGAAGCATTGATTCTATTGATATAAAGAATTGATTGAAGATTCTTAAAATTTCATTTTAGTGGAATGAATAATTAAATGAAAGTATTATTAGATAGGAATTGTGCAGAATCCATGACAGATGATAATTTGTGCCTTCCAACTTCCGAAACTAAAAGAGTTTGAAATGCTAACTCACTGATTAAAACACAATCTCAAAAAGATATACATGAAAAGAAAAAGTTGTTGATTTCAGCTACTTCTAACATCACACTGATCAATACACCACATAAAGATTCAATTATATTTAACATTATAAGCTCTTCACTCAAAAATTTAGTTAACCTCTGGTTCTTCATCATCATAAGAGGATAAAAAAATAAGGCAAAGGAAAAGAGATTAAGGTATTGCTCAGACAGGAAGAACCCATTGCCTTCCTCTGCCATTTCTGCTAAGGGAGAATCTTCCACTAGAAAATGATCTCTTCATTGTAATTGGACTCAAAACACAATGCAAAACCCTTCTTTTATAGCTAGACTTGCTACTTTCACCTCTTGATCCCTTTGAAGGACCAGCCCCATTGGAACATCCTTCATGCTCTTGATTCAAAGCGAGAACATCAGCCACTGAAAGACCACCACCCCTTTGAAATGAATGATCCATAGAAACTGTCCTTCTAATGGAGTCATACTCTTCGTCTCTAATCTCGATTACACTATGGCTTCCCCTCAAATTTCCTAGATCACTTAAAGCACGCAATGCAGTCTTTGGAACTGCTCCACCGTGTGTGCCTTCTCCCTCCACAGCATCCAAATCACCGTCCCTTGTAGTAACAACAACATTTTCATCTGCATGTTGGTTTTCTGAAGTTTCACTGCCCAATTCTATGACTGGGGTAGCCACATGAAGTGCTGCAGCATTGAATGTGAATACGCTGGCACGACATAGAGGGCAACTGGAGTGAGATTTGAGCCAGGTGTCAATGCAAGGGAGGTGAAAAGCATGGTTGCATTTAGGCAAGAGTCTAACACTTTCATTATCTTCAAACTCGCTGAGACAAACAGGGCAATCTGTCACCTCAACCAAGCCATCGCCTTTCTTGTACTTGCAAACTGTTATGGACTTAATCAGAGCCTCATCTAACCCAATGGTTGGAGTATGCCAAGGCTCGTGGAGCGAAGGGTTGTGATCCTCTTCCAATTCAACGTTTTCTTCGTGGTCTTCGCTTTCTGAAGATTCTCTGCTGCCACAGTACTTGGATATTAAGGTATAGTAACTCACAAGAAGAAAAGCACTGGCCAAGACCCCAATCACTGCAATTACTAGAGGGGAGAAATTTGGACTTGAATCATCAGCGGGAAATTCAAAGGGAGGAGGAGGAGGGTAGATTACATAACACCACTGTGGACAATACAAGCTACAAAACCCTTGAGAACAGTCTTTGTTGTTCATGTATGGAACCCAACTTTTCGGGTTGCCAAGAGAAGCCATGGTTCATAGAAGAGAACCTTAGAAGTTGGGACTTAGGAGCAGTATATTATATGTACTAACACATAAGTAAATAATACAAAACATGGTTTCTATTTTCTCCTTCTATAGTAAGTGACTGTTATAGGATAAAAGTTGGCTATGAATAATAGAATATTACCACTGACAACAAAACAATTGAACCTTCGAACAAGCTTAGAAACAAGTAGAGAAGTTACAAAACCATAACTGGAGTATCTACAGCCAGCAAACTTATAGATGTGTGCATGAGATTGTCAGAATCTCTATCTTATAGACAATGATTAGTAGCATACAAGCAAGAAAGGGTAATGGCCTCATAGATTTATCCGGGCAAGAAGAAAAAGATGGTTGCTAGAATTCATCAAAGGGGAAAGATAACGTGGAAAAGGGGCCAAAGGGCTTAGATGGAAAGAAGGGCAAAGACAAGGAAAATGGGGTGCTGACACTTTAACTTTTTTCCTTCACCTTCTTTTTCTTTTTTGTCCATTCTCCGTAGCTTTCTCTGCCTTCTAGTTTCTTTTTCTTGGTTACAATGATTTCTAGACTAAGATGTGTGTGACTGGTGATGTTGGTTGAGAATGTATAAAAATTGAATGCTTTTCTCTTTTTAATTATTTTAACCTGTTCACTATTCTAGTAGCAGGACGATGCAGTCCTTGTAAGTTGACATCCAATCCAAATTAGCTCAAGAACTTCATTAATGTGCCAACCTATGTGGGAGCCAATGTAGCCGTGAATTAGCTGTATCTAATACAAAGAAGTGGATAATTTTGAAAAATCCATGTTTTCGCTTTCAATGGATCAACTAAACCAGGCTAGTGTAAAAGTTATTTATTACCTATTGACGATAAAAATTCAGAAAACAACTATCCCAATAACTTGTGTGAGCCATTTAGAATGCTCGAGTGCTAACAGTGAATTATGTGTTGGGAACACTTAAAGACTTCAGTTGAATATTGTGCTTAATTGTCTCTCTCGTGAATCATATCTCCTTTCTGAGACTTCAACAATTTTATACTTTGCATATATTCCTTCCATGATCCAACAGTAAATATCTCTGTTCCACAACTCATGGCCAACTGTGTTACTAACTTTGCAAGTATAGCAGTGTATACATGTGACACAAGGAGATTTATTTTTTTTACAACAAAACTATGATATTCATACGAATCAAAAACAGATAACAGTTCAAATATAAAGGGTCTAACATTATAGTAGATTAAAAAAACATTACAAAACCAAAGGAATGCCTAAACTTAACTCCATAATGCTAACTATAATATTCTCGAAACTATAGGTAATAAAAAACGAAATCCCAAGTTTTGCGACAACCATAACCTTTATTCACATGATAACCTAAATAAATTGTTAGTCAACTTGATTAGGAGAATATATTCTTGAGGGAATAAAGGTGCAGAAGAAAGATAGAGTATGCATTTAAAAGCAGGTTACAGTCAAGTATATAGTTGTCACTTTTCACCCAACACCCAACCAACCATTTGCTCAAACCTTGGGCCCTTATCTTCTCTTCTCTTCTCAACTTCACTTGCTCAACGTACGGGTTTTCTTCTTTATGAAGCCACGCAATTTTGCTAGATCTGTGCCTATCTACAAAGTTCTGAGTTTGCACATTACAGAAGTAGAATTATTGAATTTGTGGGTCTAGAAAATAAAATCTTAGCTTATTTTATTTCTCTTTCCTTTTCAACGAGTCATTCACGAATATTATACTTCAAGTGGTTTAAGATCACATTCGACTTCCCCAAACACACAGAAGAAAGATGTTACTTTTTTCTGATAAATGAGTATATATTCTGATATAAGTGGGAGAATATTTATTAAGATAACAAAAATTAATGTAATCATACTTTGTTTGACATGCTTTAATACGCTTGCCTTAGTTAAGAGAATTAATTGAAGGAATATCAATAATTAACAATGTTTGTTCTCTAAGTAAATGCATGGTCTGCTAAATTATCAGCCACTTTTGTGTCTTTGTGATGTCTGCATTAGAGGAATTGTTTATGATAGCATCAAAAAATTTACTACCAATTTCTTCTTCTTTTTTCTAACCTGACAGAAACTAGTGAGATTATTTACTCGAATGATATGCAATCAATTTTACAAGAGTCCATACAACCCAAAAATAAATATAAAAAAAATAGAAAAAAAATAATCTTTCATGAAATCCTGAATAAACTTTACTATAAAATGGTAAATTTTAAAAAAATTATAAACTTTGATAACTTTAATTATATTATTGTTAAAGTAATATAATGTCCTAAACTCAGGTCATTTTTCAATGTGGAAACATAATGATATGCCCAAAAACCGAGACACCCCTCATCCAATCCCTTTTGAGTCTTTTGACCAAATAACTAAAGAGGATCATCATTTTTAAATCTTCAAGTTGCTTTTTTTTTTTCTTTCATCTTTTCCCTTTTCATTTCATTGCACCATTTTGATTTTTGGTACTGAAAAGAAAACTACGCCTGTTAAGCTAATAGGTGCAAGATTGTTAAATTACATATGAATTTGCTTATAGAAGTTTTAGTCTATTTGTATGTCGTTCTTTTAAAGAAAACTTATTTCTTTATTGCCATTTTTTAAATTTTAAAATAATTTTTTTCAATTTATATTTTCATTTCATTTTTATTACGTATTGACAATTATTTAGAAAGAAAAATTAAAAAATATAAAAAAAAATCACTTATTTAAAATTTTATTAAAAATAAAAAAGTAAATACTTTCTTTCATTTGAGCGAAAAAAACTTTAATCAACTACTATGTAAGAATAAACAGAGTATGATTTTTGCAAAGGGATGGGGAAATCAAATAATACAAAGAAGTGTAGGATCTTTTAATTTGGCTAAAAAGCAGATTGCGCAATAATTACTTAAACATGCGAAACACTGAATAGAACATAATAATAGTCAAATTATATGCACTTTGTTACTGTTGGCGTCCACAAAGAATCAACTTTCTTCCTACAGTTTCACTTTCCAGGGAATAGCATATCATAACATTTTTGTAAGGAATCTTATGCACCCTTTCAAGTGTGAAATTTGTGCAACTTCCACGAGTTCTACAAATATTTGTTAGAATTCTATTGGGCATTTCATAAGCCGAAATTTATAATCAAGAGTTTCCTTAAGTTTTCACCCACATTTTAGAGGAATAATAAACTCGACCTTAGTGAAAAATATTGTGAATACAAAAATTCATGCATCATAGTTTTTTTACAACATGGTGTAACTTAAGCTCGTAGAATCCCATACCACGAACAAAGACAAGTAAATGAATATCCAAAATTTATGACTCTTCTGGTTGAGCAACAGAACCTTGGTCTTCATCTTCACTTTCAGCATCTTTAATTTGGTCTTCCTCTTTTTCACTTCCAGCTTCATTATCTTTCTTTTCACTAAAGCTTAGGCGAAGCGGTCGTCCCATTATCTCCTGCAGAAGGACAGACAAAGAGTTAATCATTCTCCTGCAGCAGGAATCATACGAAAATGCAGTAATTTTGTTGTATACATTTTTACATGAATTTAACTGAAAAGGTATACAAGCAAGTAGACAATGATTTGTCAAAATCACCTCGTTTTTGCATAATATTGAGTTCATACAATCATTGTCTCTGATCACTCTCTGTTTTCCAAGAGGACTAACAGATCTATTATAGTGTTACTTGTATATTTTTAGATGGCATCAAAATTGTTAAAGTTCTCTTAAACAAAGTCTTCAGAATCAAGGATCTTGACAAATTGAAATTCATCTTAGGATTTGAAAGAGCACGGTAATACACCTTTGTCAACAGAAATACTATCTTCATATCCTTGCTGATTATGGGATGCTTGTCGCCAAGCCTTGTTGTACTACCATAACAAAAGATACAAAACACATATACGAAGCAAAAAATATTGCAGTTATGAAGACAATTTATATCGAAGATTCATTGGATGCTTTCTTTATCTGACAAACACCAGGTTTGATATGACCTATGTTGTTCAATTCCTAAGCCAACTTATGCAGTCACTATCCATTCATCATCATCATGCAGCTTATCATGTTCTAAGATACATCAAAACTTCATCTTCACAAGGAATTTTCTTTCCCTCTGAGTCTACCATTCAATTAAAGGCTTTAGTGATTATGATGGGCTTCCTATCCCAACACGAGATGTTCAATCACAGGATATTGTATCTACTTAGGATCATCCTTAATTTCATAGAAATCTAAGAAACAAAGCATTGTTTCCTGTTCATCTTCAAAAGCTGAGTAGAGAGCTCTTGTCTCTACTACATACAAAATACAACGACTGAGTTACCTTCTTCATGAATGATTACAAGCAAAGAGAATAAAAAGACTAAGAAAGAAGGATTGGACAAAGAAAGAAAAGCATGCCCAAGCCCAACAAGACAGACGGTCCAACCCGCTAGACCCTACTATAGCCTACAACATACTAGACAATCCAACTTGCTAGACCATCTATAACATACCAAACGGTCCATCGTCTAACAAGAACTTTAGAAGCTCCCCTCAAGCTGGAGGATGATTTGTCTTCTTCCTTCTGCGTCTTTTATGTCTCAATAGTAAATGCAACCGTAGCCACTTACTATAACCAATTGGGCAATAACCCACGGACTCAGCCAAAAAAGGCAAAATTATCAGAAGGTAAAGAAAGTTTCCAGGCAGTATCGTATGTCAATAAGATACAATTAGGTTTTTATTAATTTCAGCCAACATTCGTTCAAGTGCAACCATACATCCAGCCCCTCAATTTTTCAGTAGCCAAAATATAACTATACGCTAGACATCCAAATACAAACAATAGTTTTGAGTCCCCTTTATGTAATTTGGGGATTTGTATCCAAGAAACCAATAAGATAGTTTTCTTAAAGTTAAACATAAAACAGGCACACCTAAAATGCTATGCAACATAATTTTGATTAAAATTATTTTCTACAAGCATAGATATTCAAAGCCCTACATACTGTTTATAAAAGAAGAACACAAATAATTTATCTCATACATTAAATAGCAGAGCAAGTAACCAGCGGTAAGATAATAATACCTTCCCATCCACATTAGAAATGGCAGCCTCTGCATCCTCCTTAGTAAGAAAAGAAACAAATCCGTACCCAGCTGATCGTTTAGCAGGGCTATCAAAGACAACCCTGGCAGAAACTGGTGTTTTGAAATTTTCGGTGAAGACTTGCCTGAGATGGGTAGATCTTGCTTTCCATGCAAGGTTGGATACATAAAGTACATGACGTGTCTCTCTAGGTTGAGGAGGTGGAGGAGGTGGAGGAGGAGGAGGAGGAGGTTTCTTGAATGTCTTTGCAAGCTCTACCCTTATTATCCGTCCTGATAACTCCTGAATCACACTAATTTAAGTCAACAAAATTGTCACCATAATGAAGAAGAATGAAATATTCAAAGCAGTATTCTAAATTCGTTTTTCATGTAGTTAAAATATATCTAAGTATGACCTCCAAACTTTATCTTCTTAGGATGTTGGAAGTACTTTGCCAGAGGCAAAACACAGAATTATAAGGAGATCCTACTATGTGCCACACTGCAAAATCCTTTTTAGGTAAAGACACCAAATTTTGTTCAATAAACTGTATGGTCATAAAGAAACATTTAATTACATCACACTTTCGTAATGGCACGCGGAAAGGTATTGGAAAAGATGGTAGTTCAAACACTAATCACTCCCAATTTCCAACAACACTAAGATAACCTTTTGCATGTAACGTACAATTAGAACTCAAATAACTGAACTTCACAGTCTCTTGTAATGTGGAAAATAAGAGGTCGAGGTAAATAAGAGGAACTGGAAACTGCTGGTGTAAAGAGCGAGTAGTTAAGCATCTTATCTACATTTTAAGGTAACTTATAAACTCTATGTTATGGGAATGATTCGATTCCTGGTTCACTATACTAAAGAATTATTTCACTTATTGCAGATTATTGTCTACGTAAAGAAAATTCATAATTTTGGAGTCACCATTCGAGAGGATAATTATCTTAGCAAGTCACCCGAAACAGTCAAATATTAAGACAGTGGAAGAAACTGCAACGAACACCCATTTTATAAAAACACTACATCAATTTGTATTGTGTGAATTGAACAGAATCGCAGCAACTTACAGATGAGTCAAATTTATCAACAGCAACCTGAGCCTCTTCCCCGGAATCCATAGTAACGAAGGCATATCCCATGTGCCTCCCTTTTCTGTTCCTTATTATCTACTACAATAAAAAAAAAACATTTCTTCAAATTACAAAATGATACATAAAAACAAGCCAACATTACTCTACTAAGAGAGAATATTCCAACACATAATCAAAAGAAAATATCAACACTGTATCATTATGCATACAAAATAAGCTTATAATACTATAAATATTACTGTTGGGAATGTCAGCATAGGCCTAATGTGTAATCTTCAAGTAAGTAACTTCCTTCAGTTACAACTACTCAACTAGTCTTTGGGCTTTAGGGATATCTCTAACAAGGGTTGTTTATGTCAAGGTAATTGAACCCGTATCTAAATTCAAAATCAAAACACCAAATACAGTTCCCATTTTCACATTACAAAAGTATAACGGAAAAGCAACTGCGAGAGGGAGAGTTATAAGACAACCTCGACGTCTGTTACGGTTCCACATTGGGCAAATATGCCCTTGATGTCAGCCGGCGACAGAGACCAAGACAAGTTAGCAACGTAGAGCTTGGTGAGGTTGTCAGTTGGTTGGGTTGGGCCAGGTGTTTTCTCTGTTGTGGGTAGCTCTTGCAGAGCAGAGCATAGCCGTAAGCAGAGTCTTGCAGTTTTGAAAGAGGAGGCATTGGAAGAGAAAATAAGGGAAGTGGAATCATGGAGCTTAATGGAGTGAGGGGGTTTTGCAGACGAACGATAGTCCGAAAATCGTTGAGGTGCGAACAGGGTGAGGGCAGATTCTATAGTAGCCATTTTCGAAGTTTGGTATAAACACAACACAACCCAGTGTGTGGATAAAGAGATAAAGGAGCAGCCTTTCTGTTTTTTTTTCTTTTTCTTTTTCTTTTAATTATGTTTAGGAACAAAAATATCTATCTCATGTTCCAAGAATCTTCACACGATTCAGTTTTTTAGGTTTTACAATAAGATATTTCCGACCAATATGATATAATAGTGGGCGAGTAATTGTTTTTGAGGTGTAGAAAATTATCCATGAGTTTTGTATTTTCTAATAAAAGTTTCTCTCTTTATATATCTAATTATGAATTTCTTTACAGCATTATAAGAGCTAATTATTTATGAGGCACTTGTTTTGATATATGATTTAATTTACTATTTAAATTTAATAATACCAAATTCTTAAATCGGAATCAAATTTGACTTGAATTCTATATAAGGTTTTATTTTTATTTTTCTTGTTTTTACTTAAAATAACATAAAATAAAGCCACAAATGTATTTAATTGGAGATTTAAAATGCTTTTGAAAAGAAATCAAATTTCGAAAATTAAAAATGATCATTTTAATTTTCTTTATATATTTTCATTACTTAGAATTCCTAGTCACCCTAATCATGTTTCTCACCCAATCATCACTTTCTAATACAAAATTAAGAAATATATGTAAAACAAATACAAATAAATATAAAATCAAATTATTTCAGATAAGAGTATTGACAATCTTAAATCTAACATATTAAGTTTAACCAGTAATATGAGAACTCTTAATTGGTGTGCATTATCTTATATATACTAAAATCTCCACCTTATCTCATCTCATTTCATATGTATTTGACTTTCTTATTGATCTAATTCAATAATAAATGTTGTCTTCTATTTAAGGTTGATTATTTGGAATCCATTGATTTGTGCTGATATAACATTGATATCTTTAAATATGAAAATCGGTAAGTGATCTACTCATACACAATATCAGACTCGATCCATGACGCTACAACCCCATAAGACAATGATGCTGATAAGTTTATAATCATTAAATTCAAAAATCAACATAAAGATCATTTCACAAATGATTAGGTTCACCCTATGACCTCACACAAACATTTTTAAAAAATAAGAATTATTAAGTATTATTATGATTATCAATTTTTTTTATCAAACTTTTTGTTACCATTCTTTAAATATATGTTTCGTAAAATAGAAAAATAATGTACACATAGAAAATATAAAAAGGTTTTAATACTTCTAATTATGTCATACAAAAACAATATGATGCAAAATTATTAACCTTTGTTATGTTAAATTTATTAATTTTATAATAGGTAATTTTAAAATTATATCGAGGATAATTCTTCCTTAATAGATAGAGAAATATTTTCCTATTATTTTTTGCTTGGTATTAATTATGATTGATTTCTTTAATTATTATATATATTTCGTTGTTATTTTAATCTTATTTATTTACGGCTAGTATTTCTTAAACATTTTTTATTGTAGGAGAAATAATTATGAAGATTTTAAATTTTTATTAGGAGATACACACCTTGACCTTGAGACCATCTAACTAGTATATATAGGCCAATAAATAACCTAATAGTATATAATTTTCCAATTTTTAGTATCGATGAATAATTGTTATTTAAGTAAATAACTTAATTATAAATCATTATTCAATCTTGAACCAAGCAAAGAAAATATCATACAAGTTTTTAACAATATATTAAAAACTTGTTAAATAACCTAACACACTATATTAAAATCACTACAAGAAAATCATGAAATAGAAACTTTAGAGACCAAAATAATTAATTATAATAATAACTAAATTAGAGACATTTTAGAAAGTAAAAGAAATTTTGGTTTATAAATTAGTTTATATTATTGTTAAATAGTTTCTAAATTGGTATCTAATTAGCAATCAAGATTTTAGAGACCAAATTTAGAAACTAAATAATTGGTAGTTAAAACCTTAGTTGCTAATTAGATACCAATTTAAAAACTATTTAACAATAATATAAACTAATTTAGAAACTAATTTTTTTTTAGTTTCTAAAAGGTCTCTATTTTAGTTACTATTGTAACTAATTATTTTGATCTCTCAAAATTGGTTTCTATTTCATAATTTTGTTTGTAGTTAATGTTTTAATGCAAAGTTGTTTTTTAAACTCTATATTATAAACCTTAAATTAATATATTAAATAACCTAACAATAAGTCATGATTAAATTTTTAAAAAATACGTAAGAACATTTATAACTTTTTTTTTATCGAAAGTTATTTTCTCATGATTACTTAATTTGTCATTAGTATGTTACTAAAAAATTATTAAAAAAATAATAATATTAAAGATAAAGAATTAATTATTTGCTATATTAATTAAATTATATATTTTTTAAAAACTAAAAAATTATTAATATTTAAATTATTTTATATTATTAATAAATAATTTTTAAATTAATATTTAATTAGTTACTAAGTTTCTAACTACTACTTATTTAAATTTTAAAGTTGATAGCTAATAATTTCACAGTTAATTAGATATTAATTTAAAAATTATTTATAATAATAAAAATTAATTTAAATATTAATAATTTTTGTAATTTTTAAAATAATATCTAAATTTAATTAATATAGTAATTAATTTTTTTTATTTTTAAATTGATTTTTATTTAATATTTATTTTATAATTAAACTGATAAAATATGTCACTTGGTTTTCAACTCATTTGAAAAAAATCATTTTTTAACGAATTTGTCATGTGATTTGATGTATGTGATTTCTTACTTTGATGAATTGTTGTTTAATTTAAACTATTACTTAACTAATGCATATTTGGGGCTAGAGTGAGGCATTTAAGAGTCACTTACTTTTTCTTGATATTTGGGGAATTGAATATCTGCAAAACACTTTATTCTTTCATATATCCATGTTAAAAATAATCCACCACAAATAGATATGGACATCATAAGTTATACCACTTTCATAGACCATCAAAGTAAAGAAGTTGATTAACGACATAGATTTGAAATGATTATCTTTAGGTATTACTGCAAAATCAAAATTAGAAATTCATAAAAAAATATACATATAACACCACCTACAAATAAATATAAAAATGTATTTTTTAATTTTTTAATTAATTTTTATTTTTAAAAAAATAATAAAATATTATTTCTAATTTTACCAATATAATTTATAATTTAACTAGTATAAAAAAAAAAGAAATACCATAGTTTTTTTTTATATTTTAATAAAATCATTAAAAATATTTTATGATTTTTCAATTACTTTATAATAAATACATATATTTAAATAAATTAAATGAAACGGAATAACATAAAGTAATTGGTGTTATTTTGAATTTTAAAAATTATAGTAAAATAGAAATAAAATTATTTTCATAATAATTTTCATTGAAATATTAATTAATATAATTATACAAGTAAAGTGAATGAAAATATTACTCGTTGATAATTATATCCTGCAGCGATTCATCAACCCTAGATTTTCATTTATAGGGATTTCTATTGGGTTGGAGCACTATATTTCTATCCTGAATCGATCTCTTCTTCTTATCACAAGCCTGTAGGTTGTTTTTGAAGCAATAATTGGATGTGGTGACAATCTTTTAGGCTGTGTTTGGTTTCGCATGAATACTGTGCACGACGACGGAAATGAGGAGGTGTTTCACGTTTGCTTCCGATGGAGGAGGAAGAAGGGAGAAGGGAAGTGGAAAGGGAAGTTGGATGAATTTTTGAACTTCTTATTGATGAAGAGAAAGCTAGACATCTCTAAATTACATTTTTACTCAACAAAGCTAATTAAAATCATTTAATTTTTTTAAATAAACTGTGTATACCTAAATAAATAATAATAATAATAATGTAAAGTATTATTAATACTAATAATATAAATATTAAAATAATAATAAGATTTAAAATTAATTTATAAAATAATAATAATAAATGCAAATCAAATAATTTT
>Ga0123342_1002006_pt1 | contig 34172 bp, 12 predicted proteins | sample Turbeawhitnodule_FD_89960 | JGI IMG/M metagenome (GOLD analysis project Ga0123342, IMG submission 89960) | Root nodule microbial communities of legume samples collected from Mexico - Turtle bean Mexico white nodule | ecosystem: Host-associated > Plants > Roots > Nodule | place: Mexico: Nepantla... | reverse complement strand
CTCCGGCTCCTTGAGGACAACTTCACCTTGTGGTCCTTCCTGACTGTCCTCAAGATACTTCTTTAAGAACCAATCCTTGACTAGGTCAGCCAGTTGGTGACACAAGGCTATGCATCGCTCCACGTTATGCCCGAATGCCCTGTGGAACTCGCACCATGCATCTTTTCGTGACCCTGAGGCTTCTTCCGCCTCAATATGTGTGACAGCCTGCTCACGCACCTTAGAAAACGTCTTTGTTGGATTCCTGATCAACGAATCATTGAATGGCCCTGCTGCCATTCCATGCTCAAAAGCGGCGATCATCATCTCTTCATCGTGCGTTTGAAATCTTATTGTTAGCGCGTTGAACCTATTCAGATACTCCTTCAACCTCTCTCCCTCCCTTTGCCTCACGCAAAAGAGGTCATACAACCTTGGAGATTTGACCTTGTTGTCGAAGAATTGTTCTATAAACCACCAGGCGAATTGGAGAAAGTGGTAATGTAGTTGTCGGGGATCTCACTGAACCATTGCAGCGTTGTACCTGTAAAAGTGTCCATGAACATCTTGCACCGAATGACATTCGGTCGTCCTAAGATGATCATTTAAGCATTGAACGTCGCGAGATGGCTTTCAGGGTACTCTATCCTCGTGAAAAAAGGCCATCTTCGGTGTTATATAGTGAGGTGGCATGGTCTCATCCATTATCGCCTGTTAGAATGGCTTGGGAGTGTCCCTTACTGGTAAGTTCGAAGTTCGTTCCCTGGTGGAACGCTGGTCACGTTGCTGCAGACTCCTCCGAAACTCCTTATTGGTTTTACGCAGCTCCTCGTTGCCCCGCGCATGCTCCTCTATAGCCATGTGGGAGGCCGTGATTTCTGCCATCAAACGCTGTTGCAGAAGCTCTTGCTCACCTTTAGCTTCCGCTCGTAGCCTCTCCTGCTTAGCTTTGGCTTATTCGTTTGCTTCCTGAAGGGCTCTCACGATTTTCATGAGTTGTTGTAAGGCGAGGGCATCACTTCCATCGGATCCCAACGGTCACTGTTTGGTGTTTCTCATCTCGTTTAAAAGCTTGCACACGAATGTGGATGGGATCAGGTTTTAACGGGCCCCATGGTGGGCACCAAATGTTCTTGTCGGTTGACCTCGGGTGGACTGGATGGTGGGCTCCGCTTATGATCTCTCTTCTCTGGCAAGTCTAGCACTTGGCTCCATTGGACATAGGGGGCTCTACTTGTTTATTACACTCTGATGATCAAGTCGGTGAGAGCACTAGAGATATCAAATCAGTTTCAGTCTTAGTATTCAGAAATAGTGTACCTTTACCAGAGGTCTCAAGCCCCTTTTATAGATATCCCGCCAATAACTTTTTCTATCAATAATGTAATCTCAAAAGAAAAGCATTTAATCATAACAGAAAATCCACTTGCTAATGGACACCACTTATCTTCAAGCATTAACAACAGGAAAACATTTTGTTTACGAGCACACCATTATTCTCGGGTGCTTACTCTTTTATTCTCAAGAGCTTTTTAATTAATATGTAACTAACACGTATTAATATATAACTAACATGCACATTATAACAAAAATAAATATCTCTTTATCTTTTATCTTAATTACCTTTTCTAGACCGACCCCTACCAGGGTCGAGCTCCCGACCCACCTCTAGGGCCCAAACACCAAGCGGACCTCTCCCAAATACCAGGGCCGAAGTCACGAGCCCTCTTGCGCAGTATAGAACTACATCCAACTTATAAGTATATAAATAAGAATGATCCTTATTAGTTGTGTGTAATTTATATTATAATTTATTTTATCATATTTTCTTCCATTTGTAATTTATAGGAATTTATTGAGGAGTCTGAGGCTTATATTGTTCTTGAGAGTGAATGTGTCATAAATTATGTGGAGAATTATGATATTGGTCGTGTGTCACACGAATCTTCGTCGTTGAACCCAATGATGAATTTGTGGAAGTTAAAGTTCTGAGTGAAGCTCATAATGCAATGGGTGAGGGATTAGTTGATGAGTTTGTTGAGGTTGAAGATGTGGATGAGGTGAGGGATAGTTCAAAAATAAAGATGAAGAGAAGTAGAGGGAATGCAAAAACAATACCATGGAAGGTTATGAACCCAATTCTGCAGATGATTTGCAATCATTGGGTGATGATGATTTCCCTTGGGATTTAGGGACCTATTTCACAGATAAGGAAGCTATCAAAGATGCAATTAGAACATATGTTGTCCATATTGGGAAAAATTTGAAAAACATCAAGAATGATAATAGGAGAGTTAAGGCTAAGTGTATTGGAGGCCAAAAAAAGTAAGTGGTTTGCATATTGTGGCCACTTACCATCAACCATTTCTTAGCAATTAAGGAAAATCAATGACATTTATAGTTGTAGTAGACAATTCAAGGTAGATTTATTGAGTATGAAATGGTTAAGTAATAGATTGGAATATTCAATAAGAAAAAATTTAAAGCCGAAAAGTATTGACATACAAAATAAAGTCGTCAAAAAATGGAACAAAAGTATATCTCAGTCAAAGGTGCAGAGGGAAATGTCAATGTCATCAAAGAATGTGCAAGGTTTATTCGAGGAGGAGTATAATAGGGTTTATGATTATGATCGTGAGCTTTTGATCGCTATAAAGGACGCTAATGTTGAGGTTTTCAAGCATATCATTGCAATACCCCTAAGGCAAGGATTCATAACACAACAACTTGTATGTGACTTATGTGTCAATGTATTTTATTTAGGTTTAACATGTGAGGCATATGTGACACACTTGTCAACAATATTAGAAAGGTATTTAATAGTGTAATTGTTGATGCATGTGCTAAACCTATCATCAATATGTTCGAACATATGAGGACTTATATCATACAAAGGTTAACAACAACAGTTTTCCACCCTTTCGTCACCAATGTCTCCAATACACATTTGAAGAAATTTCAATCCAAGACTGTACCACTTGTACTCTATTTTTCAACAAAACCATAAAACCAAACGAATCAACAAATTCAAAAGTTGGATTACTTGGTTTCAAAGCTAGCAAATGGATCATCCCTAGTTGTTTATCACTCTTATAGTGATGTAGTGTATATATGTATATGATATTTTATGATACTCTCATTCAGCACTTCATTACAAAGCTAAACTCTATTTTCTCTATCAAACAACTTCCACAGTTGGATTACTTTCATGGAATTGATGTATATTATCTTAAGGTTAATTCCCTGATGCTCACAAAGAGAAAATATATAAGAGATTTATTGCAGAAAACTAGTTTAACAGAAGCCAAGTTTTCGCCATCTCCTATGACTTCCTCCTGGAAACAATATAAGACTGGTTCTAATTAACATGATACAAGCATATCCTTTAAGGTAATAATTCATCATGGATTACAACTACATTCTCTTGTTTCATATTGTCCTTCCACTCTATAAGGCCTATGTGATGTTGATTGAGCCTCAAATGTTAAAATGTTAACCTATGCATGAATCCATTTTCATCCTAATCTCATCTCATGGTGGTCTAGAAAACAACAAGTGGATGCTTGATCAAGCACAGAGGTAGAGGTAGAAGATCGCAATTTAGTTTACATCACTACAGAAATTCAATGAATTCAAATTCTTCTCTACAAACTTAGAGAAGATAAATGCTTTGATCAAGTCTTTTTTTTTTTATCAGCTTGATCAAGTCTCTTTCATCCGATAGATTTATATACTTTAGAAACAAACTCAAAGTAGCTTAAATAAATTCTTATTTTAACCTACCTTTACTTGTGGGATGAGGTGTATCATGTATGAATATGTTGTAAACAAAATCATTCTTAACTTTCATTTTTAGTAGTTTGCAACAAGTTAGTTAGATTGTGTACAGTGGTCATTTTTGTTTTTTTTTATCAGTAATAACAAATATATAAATGCGAACCACTTTAGGGGTGGATCAACCCTTATACATACAAAACCATCTAGCAATGCCTGTCAAACCAACAGGCGAAAATCGCTGCCCCTAAAATACATCAAGCAACCAAACGCATACATTCCAACGGTTCCAAACACCAACATGAAAAGGGAACTGAAGCAGAGCCAAGTTTTACAGAAATCCAAGACCAAACCTTAACTTGCATCAATGTACATACTTCAGACACGTCGGCCACACTACTTTTGAAAATAATAGAGTTTTTGTGAAGCCAAATTTCCCCCACCACTCCAACCCAAATTGTGCTCCACAAGTCATTAATCGATTCAGAGCACGTATTCATCCTGAATTGAGCAAAGTTTGACAACGGATCGTTGTGAGATACGAACGACACTCCCAACCATCTAAAGTAGAAACTCCAAACCTTCCAAGCAAAACTACAGTCGAAAAACAAGTGACGGTAAGTCTCTTCCTCCCTCCCACACAGACAACATAAAGAACTTTCAACCAGCACCCCACGCCTTTCCAAATTGACCCTAGTAGCAATCTTATTCTCCAACACCCTCCAAGCGGTAAATAAAGCTGAAGGTACTGCTTTACAACTCTATAACTTATTGAAAACCGAAGAGAAATCTGCCTCGCAATCCCTCTTGACTAGAGAGTAAGCAGAGTTAACTGAAAACTCTTGATCACCCCCTCCCTTCCATACCCACCTATCCGCCTCTCTCGAACCCAGCCTCACCTCAAGTAAAGCCTGGCTCAACTCGTCCGCCAAAGGCTTCTCCCAGTCAAAGAAAGGTCTACGCCAGGCGAGATGCCACACCCATACGCCATCAAACCAAACCCCCATCTCATCCACCCTAGCAGTTTTGGTCGAAGAAATAGAAAACAATCTCATGAATATTTTCTTTAGTGCGCCACAACCAAACCACCTGTCCTCCCAAAAAGAAATATCCTTTCCATCGCCGACTTTCCACTTGACCCCATCTTCAAAACTGTTACCCTACTCCTCCGAAGCCCAAACCTCCTTCAGGTCTTTCCACCAAAGAGAGCATCTGTTGCTTTTCCCATCCTTTCTCAAACTTCTCCACCCACCATATTTAGAAATGAGAATTTCCTTCCAAATACCTCCCTTATCCGACCCCAACCTCCAAATCCATTTTCCTAACAAAGCCTAGTTAAAAAGCTTTAAGTCAGCGATGCCAAGTCCCCTGAATTCGCGAGACATACATACCTTTTTCCAAGAAGCCCAAGCAATCTTCCTCCCTTCAGCGCCCCAACCCCCAGAGAAAGTTCTTTTGAATCCTCACCAACTTATCAACCACCCCAGAACGCATTTTAAATAACGACATAAAAAACAGCGGGATAGAAGATAGAACAGACTTAATCAAACAAATCCTCCCTGCCATCGAAAAGCACTTTCCCTTCCACTTGCTTAGCCTAGCCTGAACTTTCTCAACTACCCCATTCCGAAGCGTCCCCCGCTTATGACTCCCACCAACAGGCAAACCCAGGTAAACAAAAGGGGAAACCATCATATCTCAATTAAGAATGGCTGCAAAACTCCGAAGCAGAAAATGACTCACTCCCGTTCCACCAATCCTGCTTTTCAAAAAGTTAACCCTAAGCCTAGAGGAAAGTTCAAAGCATTGCAAGATTGTCTTAATGTTAAAAATGCTTTTTGTGTTAGCTTCACAAAAGAATAAGGTATCATCTGCATATTGTAACATATTAACCTTCACTTTATCCCTGCCAATCTCCACACTATCAATCAATTTCTTTTCTTCAGCCATCCTTGACACCCCGGCCAACCCTTCTGCCACGATAAGAAAGAGAAACGGGGCTAGTGGATCACCTTGACAGAGACCTTTCTTAGGCAAAAATTCCTTAGTTGGACTACCGTTCACAAGAACAAAAACCGTCGTTGATTCTAAACAACCCTTTATCCATCGAATCCATAACTCGCAAAAGCCCAGCCTCCTCAACATATAATAAATAAAATCCCAGCTAACAGAGTCGTACGCCTTCTCATAATCGACTTTGAAGAAGACACAACTTTTCCTCTTTCTTTTATACTCTTCTATGACCTCATTTGCTACCAACACACTGTCCAACAACCCCCTTCCTTCAAGAAAAGCTTACTGTTTGACGTCAATAACTTTACTAATCACCTTTTTCAATCGTAGAGATAACGCCTTAGAAATTATTTTGTACATACATCCAACTAAGGAGATAGGTCGAAATTCACCGAGCTGTTGAGGATTTTCAACTTTTTGTATTAAACAAAGAAATGAAGCGTTTGTACCTCTTGGGCAATGACCGCTAACCGAGAAATCCTTCATTGCCGCCATCACATCCTTTTTAATGATTTCCCAGCAGAATTTTATAAATCCGAAATTGAAACCATCAGGGCCAGGACTTTTAGAACTGTTGCAACTCCACATCGCTGCCCTAATCTCTTCTTCAGAGAAGTCACCAATCAGCATATCGTTGTCAGGGCCGATATGGAACAAAACCTAACATTATCCAGTCGCACCTGACATACATCGTTCTTAACAAACCTGTCTGCAAAATACTCTCGAACCTTGTCCTTGACCACTTCCTTATCCTCACACCAAATGTCGTTAACATAAACCCCATGCAACTTATTCCTTGCCCTTCTCCACTTAACAGACGAGTGGAAAAACTTTGTATTAAGATCCCCTTGCTTTAGCCACTTTTGCCTTGCTTTCTGAAACACGACTGCCTCTTGTTTAAACTTAACTTTATTAAGTTCAGCAAGAAGAGTCTTTCTTTCCTCCCGTTCAGACTCAGGTAACCCACACACATCGTTGCGTTCGTCCAAAACTTCGATCCTTTTTTTACCTCCTTACTAGCCTGATTCACATTACCGAATACTTCCTTATTCCATACCTTTAACTCAGCTTTCAGTTTTTTCAATTTTTCTTTTAAAAACAAAGATTTTGTCTCCTACAACCTCATAGGTCATTAGAACCAACTCTTTTATAAATAGCTTTTCTGTAACAATTATCTTATTAAGAAATAACAATTTGGTTTATCCCTTTTTATCCTTTTTATTATGCTTTTCAGTTTTCAATAAGAAAATATTTTCTAATCTCAAATATAACCTTATATGAACACCAGATGTTTTTTGTTTGACCTTTTTTTCTTGGTTTCCAATCTAAAAGTGGGTCATGAATGTGGTTTAGAAGTAAGGGTCTAATCAATTGAGAATTGAGGTTGGGTTTAGAATTAAGAAAGGCTAGTAATCAAAACCAATTAAGGTTGGGTTGATTCAGGTTTTGTTACTCTGGTAGAAAATCCGAATTCGATTTAGAACAATTTGTTGATATAGCTGTACTACATACATAACAGGCTAAATAACTCTTTTTAGTCTTTACTTTTATTTCATTGGTTTAATTTTATTTATTACTTTAATAACAAAAAGTTGAATTTGATAGGTTATAACTCCAACATCAAATAAGTTTAATCACAAGGACAAGTATATCAGAAAAAGGCAGACAATGGATATAAAAAGTGATAGCTTGAACAAGATTTTTCACAACCATAAGGTTCACAAGATTAAATCAGTAGCATCTAATTAAAACAAAATTTGCTTGGATGAGATTCTATATCCTGGTTTGTGAGAAAAATTGACATTACACATATACTTAATTCCTTACTCTTCTCACAAACTTTATGTATACTCTTCTCACAAACTTTATGTTGGAGAGAGAGATTCAATAAAACAAGAGATGGGATGTATGATTGTGGAGCATCAAGTTCAATAGACACATACAACTTTGTCTAGGGTAGTTAATTTGCTATAGGGGGCAAAATAGGTTGGGTCCTGCGGATTAGTCTGCCAACCCATCTGCCTGTGTTAGTCTGATCCGCTTAATCTGTCAACCTGTTGAGACATAAGCGAGATGGGGTAGATTAGTCTGTTAGCTCGTCCTCTTCTACTTTTGAAATTTTTAAACATAAATATCATGATTTTTTAATCAAATTTGGTGATTATCAATATTTTATATAAAACTTTATTTACATTAATTTTTTTATACATTATTTAATTCATTGAAGTATTATTTATATTTATTTTGTTTTGTTAGTCATTAAATTTTTTTAATTAGAATATTAAAGTTTGATTCAATTTTATTGTTTTCTTTCATTTTATTATAAAAGAAGTGATATTAATAACTTCAACCAAATAAATAGGTTAAAAGCAAAAATAATTAAAAAAATTTAAAAAAGTAATGAATAAGCTAACCTACCAACTCATCTATGGTTATCAATTTCAATTTATATAACCTAGACAAATCAATTCACTCCTCTTTTAATTGACAACAAATGAAGTCAAACTGGGTGAGGCTGGCCATTTTACCACCCTAAAATTTGCTAACTTTCAGTTCATCTGAAATGTTGTCCCTATGCAGGGAATGTGACATTTCAATCCTATCTCTCTGCTTCAGCCTTATTTAATAAAGCTTCAGTTGGATTTGCTTTAAGGAATTACTGTAACAAAGTTGAAAGTAGCAGTGTCTGCAATTAACAAAAGCACTTGCACTCTACCAATTATCCGAATGAGACAGGGAAGTCCAGCTACTTCCATCATTCTTTCATGGTAATAAACAAAATTAATAAATTGTGAACATTTAGAATTTAGTAACTACATTTTTATTATTAATTATTTACACATTATTAATCTGTCAAATGCAATATTTACAGTATAAGATGTAATACTTGAGTTGGGTAATTGCGGACTGTCCAAAATATTTTTTTCAGTACATCTTGTAATGGACTCAAATCTTGAAATGACCCAAACTCAACTTGTTTGTTTATTGTTGGTAAAGAATATAGAAAATAAAATAAAAAGTGAGAAAGAATTAGATGTGACTAATATTAATCAAATTGTAAATTTTCCACACACATTATGTTGTGTAATATATTATAATACACTAAAGAAAATCTATTTTATTGCGTATTTGTAAACTTAAACTCCCTACTTAAGTAATGTAAACTTGTTTTTATTGTGTTATTCACTACATAATAACATATGGAATTTTGTTTTTCGAATTCTATTACAGAATTTCTGAACACACAAATCTATTTCAGATTTATTTTTTAAAATATATTTTTTTAATTATGAATTTTCAATTCGGGAATGAAAGACAATTTTGAAAATTTTCTTAGTGAATCCAGGGCAGGTCAAAATTTATAAGATGCAGAAGAATTTTCCTTCCATCAAAAAGTAAGTTTTATACGAAAAAATTAATGTTGAAAGATAAAAAATGGGAGTGTGAATAATAAAAAGGCTCATTTATTAGTCCAAATTATGTTTGCAATAGCTGTTTTTCCAAATGACATTGGATAGAAGCCCAAACAAAAAATCTTCAACTAGCCCACAGCCATCTTTAATCTTTTATACTTCTTGACACCAATAAAAATATGCATCTCATATTTTCTGTTAAATTTTGTTATTTTCCGATGTGTATTGTTCTAAGGAGATAAGTTTACTCAAAATACAATTGCATACTAATTAAGTGTGAACACCATAGTCACATTCTTTGTTTCATATATAACAACACTACAACAAAATCATGAAATAGAAACCAGTTTTAGAGACAACATAATTAGTTGTTATAGTGACTAAATTAGAGATCATTTTAGAGAAAAAAAAAATGATTTCTAAATTAGTTTATATTATCGTTAGATGGTTTCTAAATTGGTATCTAATTAGCAACCAAGGTTTTTGCTACCAAATTTAGAAACTAAATAATTGGTAGTTAAAACCTTAATTAAATATCAATTTAGAAACCATTTAACAATAATATAAACTAATTTAGATATTAAATTTTTTTTTTAGTTTATAAAATAGTCTCTAATTTAGTTACTATAGTAACTAATTATTTTTTGTCTCTATTTCTTGTTTTTCCTTGTAGTGGAAGTTCTAAAAACCTTATGAGAATTGTTTGAGACTTAAGAACATTTATTATGATACTTAAAATTATTTACTAAGAAGGTTATTGGGTGCATGATTTGAATCCACATCACTATAGGATATGAGTCATATCCTTACAAATTAAACAATTTTTTATTAATGAAGGAAGTTATTGTTGAACTAAACCCATAATTAAATCTTTGTACTAAGGATTCCTTTGCACTCAAGGAAATAGAAGTGCTAAGCCTGTGCAATTTATAAAGTAAACAAATAAAGGAAAAACTTTAGGCATAGCTTTCACAAAAATTACCAAGTTAAAGGCCTATATAAATGAAGGCAACACTAATCTTTTTGTCACTTGTAGTTGAAAACGACAGGGATATGATTGTATTAATTAACAATTATTTGTAAATCAACTAATCAATTCATAAGAAACCAACGAAGATAGGTACTAGCACCTTTTATACTACTTTCCCAAGTTACAAAAGTAATGTGAACAGTGTAAAGCAATGATTAAAAACTGAGAAAACAAAAGCTTTTGACTAAGTGGTGTGTTCTAAGTTTCGAATTTAAACCAAACTTCTCTTGTTAACTATCTAATCTATAGCAATGCAAAAGTGAGGATTGGTGAACCATTTCAACTGATCCAAGAAAATTGTCTGACGCAAACCCCAACTCAACTTTTTTTCACCACCATCTTATAAAGATTTATTAAAAGTATGAATAGGATTTTGCCTATTTATTCTCAAGCTTAAAGAATCATTTTCCCTACCCACACATGACAAAATAAAAGTTTTGGAGGTATTCTTTCAAAGGTTGGTATCATTTTTTTTAATCTTTTGAGTATACCTCGTGTTTCTCCACTCTAAAACTATAACTCACAGTTTTAATCTCTTGATTTATTTTCATTATTCATTTTCCATGACTAATTCATCATTCAAAACTTGAAAACCATTATATTCGTTTTTAAAAGTTTTTTTTTTAAACTAGTCCCTCAAATATCTAAAATATTAGTTGAAAGTATTCTAAAAACGTTTCTTCACCAAAGTAGTCCTTAAAAAAATCATCACTTTAATGATCTTTACAAACGAATATATGACATTTTAATTTGTTTAGATATTTAATAATGGAAACTTTAAAAGACTATTGACATTTCGAAAAAAATGACTTATTTAATAATTAATTTTTTTGAAAGACTAATTTCATAAGCTCATAGTTAGTAATCAATTTATTTTCAAATAACCTTTCATAGTCAGATGAAAAATTTAAATATATGAAACTATATCTTAGTAGATAAAAATCAAATTGAAGTGATAGATTTAAAAAGACATTAAACTTACACATCCTAACCTTTATTTATGAGAAATAACCATTATTACATCTCTTTAAGCCTTAACTTCATTAACCTGAGCAGTGCAGCAGTGATGATAAAGATAGTGTGAGGAAGAAACTATAGAAAGTGTAGCCTAGCTAGGCATTTTACACATCATCTTTTACGCTTTTAACAAAGTAAAAGGAAAGGTATAATAAACACTATGATCATTAATGACTAAAAGGAAGAATTGGAATAACTGAGTGATGAATCATATCTTCCTTTCCATTCACCATGTTCATAAAAATTACACCCTCTTTCCATCTATCTATCTATCTATGCATTTTCGTAGAACTTTCTCAACTCTTCTCTTTTACTTCCTCTTTATTCCTTTCCAATTATGCAATCTGATAAAATCTTTCGGCCTCTCCTCTTTCTATTGTCTATTCTGTTGTCTATTCCGTCTTTCTTTAGGTTTTCATTGCACTACACTATACATGCAAGCAAGAGCGCCACCAAAACTCACCACCTTTTTCCACACCCTAAAGACCATATAGTATATTGTCATTATAATATTACACTCACACATCGAATTTGGTCATATTTTGATGCCATGCCAAACCACTTCCCCTTCCATTTTCCCTTTTTCATTACATAAACGAACTAATGAATTTCAGACATGTCATCTGCTTTCACTTAAAGTTTTTGTTGGATACTTCATGACATTGACTAGGAGAAGATAGGAAAGTGTTCATGACAGGTAATATATGAGTTTAGTAACCATATACAGTATTAGTGAAAAACTTGCATTCATTTTCTCACATTATATCATATCTCATCGACTTAGTGACAGTCACGAAAGTAAAGTAGGATATAATTACAAAACTCAGTAGAATTGTACCATATTAATATAAGTACTAATTAATTGTATGACTTTTAAGATGTAGTTATTGTTAAAGTGAGGAAACATGATTAGAGGCTTTTGTAATTTTTGTGTGATTAAGTTTGTTTTCGTAATATATATATAACATATATATCATGGGGTGAGAAATAAAAATTGATTTTGAAGAAGTGGTAATGAAGTGGGTGATATAATAGATGGAGATGGTGGCTCTATAGAGTCTTGATGATTAAGCAGGTGACTCTTTTGTCTCCACTCTGTCACTACCGAGAGGTCCATGGCAGGCACTATCACAAAGCATGAATAAAGAACTCCACGACACCCACGCTTGACGCTCCTCCTCCAAACTCTAGCTACCTCTTTCTCCACCTTTTTATGGCATCCAAAGAGGGAAAATTCTTGTACGGGACGAAAAGCACCATTATTTTAAACCTACACTATACAAGTTCTAATATCTGAACTGAACCTTCCAAATTTTAACCTAAGTAATGAACACAATATATATGCTAATTTGTCTACACAAGGTAAACACATAGTATGTGTGTGAGAAAGAATAAAATTTAGATTAATGGCGAAGTGATTGTTAATTATGAATTTGTTAGCCAGAAAGCAAAATGATGATACGGATGGGACTTGTGAGCATGATATTTGTTACTGAGAAGAGACACATACAGAGTTTAGTAGTGTACGTATTGATTCTGAGTTCTGGAGCCATCATTTTTGTTGTATAAGCTTCTCTTTTTGTTGCTTTTCTTCCTTGCTACTTTTCTTTTTATTATCTGTCTTGTAGTCTTTTAGGAAAAGTCACTGTAGAATGGGGACAATGAGTGCTTCAAGGACTTGAGCTTAGTGCTGTGTCTTGTATTCAGCATCAAAATCTCAGCAACCATATCTGGGAACTCAGAATCATTCCAGCTTTTGAACCTTTTATCCCTTCAGGGACCTATATTAATAGACCTTTTTGCAGTTACCCCACAACCATATTACTAAATTTACAACCAAAAAATATATAAAAAGTTTCAATAGTTGTACTCTATGTATCCTTTTCATATGGCCACCTAAAGTGGAAAATTCCTCAACAAAAAGAGTTGGTAAATAGGTGGATTCTACATGCTACATGCACAACCCCCAAGCCCTACCATTCACTGAGGGGGAAAAGATTTTTTTGGCTTTTGGATTATATACTTAGGATTCCTGATTCCTCTCGCTTTAATGCTCATTCTGTTTACATGTAAAGGAACTGCGTGGGGGAGGTTATTTCTTTTTTGCGAGATAAGGAAGCAAGACATGTAAAGTGCCCTGCATAGTTTACCATACACATTCAAGATAAAAATAAGAAGATAAAAGCATTTCTGTGTCCACTTACAAAAATTATTACTTAGTTAAGATATACTTCTAATCAAATTTTCATGTCTTTCACAATTGCTCAAAACTATAAATACGTAGTAATAATATGTGACTGTGTAATCATTTCTGGTTGAGTTGGTTTCCTTGTTATAAGGTGGACATGTACATGTAATCCTCTCATGGGTGTTAACAATGTTAATTACTGTTCAAATTTCAGATTTAGTGAACATAATTACTCTATAATTACTCTGGTCATTCATTTCCATGCATGTTGTAATACACTACAATAAAGAAAAAATTTAACGGAGGTTATTTATCAAAGATTAATATAACTCTAGGAATTGATTTAATTAACGGACTTTTTTTAATTTTTGTTAAGTTCCAAATGTTATTCTAAAACCTCAACAAAATAAAAGAGATTTTTTTTTAACTTTGGTTGAATTTCAAAGATTTATTTTATAATCTCGGCAAAATAAAGGTGGTTTTTTTAACCTTAATTAAATTTCAAAGATTTATTTTAAAATCTCAGCAAAATAATGAAGGTTTTTTAACCTTTGTTAAATTTCAAAGGTTTATTCTAAAACCTTAGCAAAATAATGAAGATTTTTTTTACCTTCGTTAAGTTTCAAAGGTTTATTCTAAAACCTCAAGAAAATAATAGAGGTCTTTTTAACCTTTGTTAAATTTCAAAGGTTTAGTGTAGAATCTCAATAAAACACTTCAGTTTTTTCAAACTTCGATAAATAAAGAAAATTAAATTTATTTATAAATAAATAATTAAAAAAATTATATAGTTTTGATATATTTTATAACTGAGTTCTCTAAAATTTTGAAAGTGTAACTTTACATTACAAATAAGTTTTCTAAAGTTTCAAAAAAATATTTTAAAAGCAAAATAACCTTGGATAATAAGTATTTCAATAACTAATCTTGGATAATAAGTATTTCAATAGTATTTGCATATTTCTTATGATTGATGGTAGTTGATTTATATAATTGCTAGTTTTTTTTTTGTTACGAGCTCATACTTCAAAAAAACCTGACTTATGTTGTTTTAGCTTTTGATATATGTATATTTTATGTGTAATTTTAGTTTTAGTTATAACTATTAAAATTTAATTTTCATAATTTTGAAATATTTTAAATTAAGACATTTATTTTAAAATGTATCCAATAATTAATTCATTATGAAAGTAAGAAGTAATAAAGTCAATTTCTCCTTGCAATATGTTCTTGCGATCTTTGAAGCCCTCGTATCCAATAATACACATGACTTTGAAGCCCACATCTGACAGATAATACAATCATTTAGGATATATAAAGTTGGGGTAGTAAGGTGATGGAAAAAGTAATATTGGAGTAAGAAGAAGTTAGTGCCTTATCTAGTGTTTCTTCTCCTTAGATATAATAGACATAAGTGTAACTGAATTATGATTCCTTGCTAGGATTGTCATTGGCGGCCATTGAGCCTGTGTCGGAGAACAGTGTGTCTACGGTGGAAGAGAGAAGTCAAGAGAACCATTAGAGATGGTGGAAAATAGGGTTGAAGGTTATTTCAAACGGCAAGTCATTTTGTGAAAATTTTGAAACTCGTGGTATGTAACAGAGGTTTTTAAACGTGAAAATTTTGAAACTCGTGGTATGTAACAGAGGTTTTTAAACGCATGGTATTTTATGGAGGTTTTGAAACCTATGGTATTTTACGGAGGTTCTTAAACCCACGATATTTAATAGGGAATTTGAAAGACTTTTCCTGAAGTTTAAAATAACCCTGTGGAACACATTTCCCAAAAATAATTTAACAGGAGAAACTGCAATCTGGATAAACGACTTAATAATAGAGACTTTAAAACCATTTCTAAGCTATAAAAAGTGATGATGAATACCCAAATTCCCATTTATATATACTATTATTTGTCCCTAGATCATGATGGATGATATAATGATGGAACTAATGCCATGAGAAAATCAAAAAATTCTCATATTGTTATCCAACTTTTGAGATGGTTTCACATCTCTTCTCTTACCCCAATCTGCGGTATGACAGGCTGACAACCCTCCTCATCATATACATCTCTATGGTATACAACCAGTTAATTATGTTTTCATATGTATATCCTCTCAAACTTATATCAAATAGTTGGATTTGAAAAGTTTCATTTGTGTATAGATTAAAATTTTGGTTTAATTTTTATATATTGTTATAAAAACCTTTATAATGTTACATCTGATATGTTTTGGTATATATATATATATATATATATATATATATATATATAAAAGATAATCAATGCATCGAAACCAATCAATTTATCATATTTTAATTTGTGATCGGATAAGGTGTAAACAAATTATTCTATTAGCGCATAGACAAATTTTTATTAAAAAATCATTTGTCATCATTAAAAAATTTAATTTTTATATGATTTATTTAAAAAAAATCATTAGTTTCTAAGTTGGAATCAAGAGAACGATCTGAATACTCTTCGGTCGGTTGGTCAACTCTTTCTTCCTTCTTCTTAAAGAGGGTTCCTCACTCTCCTGTTGATGTTCTACTTCTCGTCCTCCCAAAGCCCAGACTCGGATGGTACTTGTAAAAGGCACTCCGGCGCTCAAGTAAGAATTCGGTATTCGGTACTCGGCGCTATTAATATTGTGTGATGATATATCTGATTCTTGGAATTTGTGCCTATTTATATTATTATCATGGGCTCTTTGTTATTTAGACGGATTAAGGAGTTGGGTCATGCTTAGGAATGCATTACCTAGTGTTTGATTGTTGATTAACCTCATTAATCATGCTTAGGCATAATGGTCTTTGTGGTGTCGATCGCCTTGGACCGGGTCCCGAGTCATGGTCTCAGTCATGCAGAACCTACCATCATTATGTCGAGCTTGTTACTGATTTTATGTCTAGGTCCTCAGTCGATGAACTGTCGCCCATATCGATTATGATGATATGGGGGACTCCGAATCGACACACAATGCTTCTCCACACGAAATTTGGTCATTCTTGGACGAGATGGAAGCGAGGAGCTCGACTTCGATCCATTTGGTGAAATAGTCGATTCCGACCAAGAGAAACTTTGTCTGTTCTTTTCCTGTGTTAAAGGGACCGCTAATGTCCATTCCCCAGATGGTGAACGACCATGGTGATACCATACAGTGACATGGGAAAAGGGGCCAAACTCCTGACACTTAGTGCATTTCTTCACATAGTCTGCGCATTCGCTTTGGACGGTCGGTCAATAGTATCCGGCTCTAAGGACCTTAGTAGTCATCGTTCTTTTGCTCGAGTGGTTTCCACAAGCTCCTTCGTGGATTTCTTGGAGGATGTACCTGCTCCTTAGTGACACACTTTAATAGCGACCTGAAGTATCCTCTTTCGTAGAGGTCTTGGCCGATCATGGTGTACCTTGCACACTTTTGTCTCATTTCCTTCTCCTCCAACTTGCATATGTTGAGCTTTAAGTATTGAATGATTGGATTCATCCAAGTGTCAGTCTTGGTTACGGCTAGGCATTCGGCTTCTCCTACGTTGGGATTTTTCAGGTGGATTTGCACCACAGACCTGTGGTGGATCTTCTTCTTAGTTGTAGCAAGCCGAGATAGCGTGTTAGCCCTCGTATTGTCTTCTCTCTGGATGTGCTCTACTGTCACCTTCTTGAACCTGACAATGAGGTTGGAGACTGTGTGGTAGTATCTTTGCAGCAACGGCTCTTTCACTTCGAACTCCCCCTTTATCTGACCAACCACCAACTGGGAGTCACTTTAGCATATTATCTCGCAAGCTCCCATGTTGTAGGCCAGGTTTAGTCCGGCTAGGATGACCTCGTACTCAACCTAATTATTGATGGTCTTGAACCCGAATGTAAGCATTTACTCCAGAGTGAGGTCGCCCGGACCTTCTAGAATGACCCCTGCACCACACGCAACCTTATTGGATGAACCATCCGCATATATCGCCCAACTAACCGAAAGATCTTGCTGGGGAGTTAGCTCAGCGTAGAAATCAGCTAAGCACTAGGATTTGATTGCACCTCTTGGCTCGTAATGGATGTCGAACTTCGAGAGCTCTACCAACCACCCTATCATGCGCCTTGCAAGATCTGGCTTAGATAAAATCTTAAAAATTGGGTAGTCGGTCCTTACCGTTATGGTGTGATTCTGGAAGTACAGCCTCATCCGTTTGGCAGTTAAAACGAGGGTGAGTGCAACCTTCTCTATCATCTGGTACCTTGTCTCGATCGTGTGGAGCGTTTGGCTAAAAAAGTACACAAGGCGTTCTTCCTTCTCTACCTCTTGTACCAACACTGCACTTACCTCCTCCTCTGAGACCAATAGATAGACAATTATCGATTGGTCGAATCTCGGCTTCAGAATCACTATTGGTGAGGATAAGAACTTCTTCAGCTGCTAGAAAATTTCTTCACATTTCTCATCCATGAGTCTCTAATAGGTCGCTCCAGCGTTCTTCAGGCCAAACGGCATTACTTTGTAGTAATAGTTTGCATCGTCCGTCATGAAGGCAGTCTTCTCCTTGTCCCTCGGATGCATGCTTATCTAGTTATAGCTAGAATATGCATTCAAGAAACTCAAATTTTTGTGGTCGACCACGCCATCTACCAACCGATTGATGTTAGGAAGCGGGTACGAATCCTTTGGGCATGCCTTGTTGAGATTCGTGTAATCAACACACATATCCTCCATTTGCCATTAGCCTTGGTAACCATGATTATGTTGGTCAATCATGTAGTGTATCGAGCTTCACATATGAACCCAACCGATAAGAGCTTCTTAGCCTCTTCCTTTGCTACCAGTCTCTTCTCCTTACCAAGCTTACACTTCTTCTGGGCTATCGGACACACCTCCATATAGACCGAGAGCTTGTGGGTAATGATATTCGAACTCACTCCCGACATATCTAATGTTATCCAAGCGAAGTGGTCAACGCTTGATGTATCAACTCAGCCTCGGCTGTTGCTATGGTTGTGCCTACGTAGGTGTTATGTTCCTCATCAAGGAGAGGAACTTGGCGTAATTCTTCCTTAGCCTCAAGTCTTGACTCCACCGTTCAAGGATCAAGGTCGACTAAAGTGACCATGTGCTCTCTGCGCACCGGCTGAGCTTCTCCTCGAGGGGACCTTCGTCCTCAGGAGGATTTACGCCTAGGGGATCGGTTGCCATAGGCGTTCTGACGTGTAGGGTCTACCCTTGGGCTCTCTACGTAACATTCTCGTGCTACTTTCTGATCTACGTGCACCATGAGAATGTCCTCCCAACGTCGACACAAACTTCATGGCCATATGAGGTGTGGAAACGGTTGCCCTCAACCTATTGATGGACGGTCGTCCCAACAAAATGTTGTAAAAGGTGTTGACACCGATTACCAAGTATCGGATTTTGATATTCTTGCTCGCTTCTCCCTCGTCGAAGGTGGTATAAAGTTTGATATACCCTCAGGTGCCCACTCTTTCACCTGAGAAGCCAATCACATGATCGTCATACTAATTTATCTCTTGCTCAACTATCCTTATTTGTTTGAACGTCTTCCAGTAGAGAATGTTTATTGAACTCCCCTGGTCCACCAGCGTCTTCATAATGGTGAATTTGTCAATGTCGATTGATATCACCATAAGGTCGTCTTGTGAAGGGTCAACACCCTTAAAATCTTCGCCGGTGAAGGTGATGGGTGACATCCTCGGTCGAAACAAAATGATGTTCACTTGATGCACTGCCCTCAGGTGTTTCTTCCTGACGTTGTTGGAGCTACCTCCCCATCGAATCCCCAACAATCGTGTTGATGACCTCTCGGTCTCCCCTTCTTCCATCCCTTCTTAGAGGGTCCTCCCTTCTCGACCGATGTTCGGGTTGACGGTCATCTTCTTGTACTCCCGGAGGAGTGTGGTCTCTCTGTTTTGTCGGCTCTTCCCTCCGTGGAGACCATTTCACACCTCGGCCCCCTTGTACAAACCGGTGGAGATGCCCGACTTGGATAAGTTTCTCGATCTTATTCGTCAGTGCCTGCCACTCCTCAATGGTGTGTCCACTGTTTTTATGGTACCGACATCTACGAGTTTTGTCGGTGTTCTCAAACTTGCGACCCTCCTCGATGGTGGAATCAACTCGGCACTCAAAGCTTCATCAAAGATCTTTCCCCTGTCGGCACTTAAGGGGGTATATCTTGTGAACCGGTGTCCCTAGTTGTCTCTACGCCTATCTCCTCGATTGGCGGTTGGTCGGTTCTCACGCTCCTCATTTCCCTTGTCTCCACTTGCTTCGACCCGGGCTTGATTCCTGAACTCTCTCAGCTCCTCCACCGGTCTCTATCTAAGCTCGTCCAAGTTTGCAGTTGGATGCATGCAAAAGTTGTCAGCAAAAGGTCCCCATCGCAAGGCCGTGAGCATGTGATGCATGGCCACGTCCGGGCTCAGATTCCATATGCTCATGGCTACTTTTCCAAACCTATCAACAAAATTCCTCAGTGATTCTCCCTTCTCCTAGCAAATGTTGACCAGGGCATTGAAGGTCAGATGATGTTGTCGGCTAGTGGCAAACTATGTCTCAAAGCTGTCAACGGAGTTTGGAGAGAGCTTCGTAAACCAGCTCAAAGCTACTCCTTTCAGCGATGTAGGATACACTTGGCATAGAACTGCGTTGTTCAAAGTGTACAAGCTCATGTGTGTGGTGTACAAATCCATGTGCTCGTCAGAGTCAGTCATGTTGTCGTAACGATCCCTGTTAAAGCCCTTCCCCTTATCTAGCAGCGACACTCTGATTATGGAGTGGGTGAACGGGTGTCGACGGGTCGAGTCCAGAGTGTCGGTCATAGGGACCAACCTATTCGGATAGTTCGTCAACCTCCTAGGTGTGGATCTTATCCTTCGGCTCCTCAACAGTCCTAGGGTCGGTAGGGGTGGTGAAGGACCTCCCGACAAGGTTGGTCGGTCCGACAGATGGACCCCACTCCACGAACTTCCTTTTCATCTCTTCATTATCTCATCATCATTCTCCCACTTGGTCTCCTCGTTCCTTCTCTTCATCTTGGTCATCTCTTTCTATAGAGACATCAAAAGCTTCATATGCTCAGCATCAGACATCTTCTTGTTCACCATGTTTCTGGTTGATACCATATATTTTCCTCTTCACACTAATTCTCTTGGCCCCACAGTGGGCGCCAATTGTTCTCGTACAGGGTTGGAACCAAGAGAACGATTCAAACACTCATAGGTCGGTCGATCAACTCTTTCTTCCTTCTTCTTAAAGCGGGTTCCTCACTCTTCTTTCACTATTCTACTTCTCGTCCTCCCAAAGTCCAGCTCGGATGGTACCTGCAAAAGGCACTCCAACGCTCAAGTAAGAATTCAGTATTCGGTACTCGACGCTATTAATATTGTGTACTGACGTACCTGATTCTTGAAATTTGTGTCTATTTATATTATTATCACGAGCCCTTTGTTATTGAGCCGGATTAAGGAGTTGGATCATGCTTAGGAATGCATTACCTAGTGTTTGATCGTTGATTAGCCTCATTAATCCTGTTTATGCGTAATGGTCTTTGTGGTGTCGGTCGGTTTGGACCGGATGCCGAGTCATGATCTCGACCGTGCAAACCCTACTAGTACAGTTTCATCTAGTATATATAACACTTTGTTATGGTTGTCCATTAATAAAATTATTGTTAAAATTTTAAAGATTATTTGAAAATACTCTCTCATTTATCTAAAAAAATAGATAATTTCACTTGATATAAATTTTTACTTTTATTAAATTAAATTAGTGTGTACAAGTCGTAAAATTAGTATATAAAGGGAAAAAAATTAAATAACTTTACAAAAATCGAATATAAAAAAAAAAAAAAACTAGACTGATTTTCATGCATAATATATTAATTAGATAAGATTGATTGTTATTCATCCATAATGACGTAATGTATTCAATCTATCTAAGTATCTAAGGATTTGTTTTTTCTTAAATCACTAAATGAACTAGATTAATCATAGAAATAAATAATTCTTTTACCTTCCCTATTCTTAATTAATTTCCTGAAGTCACTATATAAAATTCAAAATAAAGACATTTATGTAAAATATAAATAAAAAATTAAAACATGCTTACAAAAATAAAAATAAAAAGTAGAAAATACACTAACAAATAACGAAAAATGACTCTTACACATAAATTAAAAAATTGGGAAGTGTTTTTTATAACATAACTCTAATATAATGTATAATAAATAATTAATTTAATTAATTTATTTTTACATGTAAGAAAAACAAAAACACATATATTATTTTTTATTTATAAAAAATTATAAATGTGATAAAAGAAATCGGAGGTACCAGTTGTGATAATGTAATGAGGATAGAAATTTGAATCTGATTGGTGTATATGGAGAAAATCTTGTTGGGAGAGGAAAGTCCACTTAGTATATATGCTAATAGATCCCACAAAGGACGTCGAAAATCTCACTGACCAATCAATATATTCCTTTGAAATCATAAGGGCCAAATATAATTCCCTAATAATAATTTATCATTCTTCATATATTTAATTGAGAATTAGCATGTGGTTGGTGTTGAGACTGAATTCAAATCTTAGTGTTTTAGATTTCAATTTTATGGACAAAAAATATAACTGAGAGAAAGGGATAATACTTCACATCAATATACAAAAATATATTTAATTGAGAAAATAGCTCTCACTTTTAAAGAATTATTAGCACCCATTGTTTATGATAAAGAAAAATACAAAATAAAACTTCATATGTTTGGTAGTAATAAAAACAACCCCACGCACATGCACCTAACATAAATCTCATTCGTTAATTAAGGATGTGAAAAAATATAGATTATAAATCTTATTTCTTTCTCCGCAAAGTTTACTCATTGTGTTCGTTCTCATAGCTTTTAGATATTGTAATATATACTAATATATCAAATCCTTTTTCTTGCACTAAGGACAATTAAAGATTAATCTTTTTTTAAGTGAAGAGGAATCAGTAAAGATGTTTAAAGAATTTAATAATTACACCACTTTGATTGGCTATTAGTAATACTTAGTGACCTTTTTTTGACACAAGCTATATATGCATGTTCTCTTCTTACTTCAACAGTCTCGGGGTTGGTTTATAAATTAGATTTTGCATTTGGGTTAAATAATTAAAGAAATTAATTCTCTTTCACACGTGCATTGTTTTAATTGATAGAAGAATTTGGAAGGGACCAAGTAATCAAAGTTTTAATGCTAATATTGTCTTTTTGTCCATGGCTTGTCCTACCATTAATACTATTAAGAAGCAGGCTTTTGATTAATGTTTGGATTTTATTGCACAAAGGCTCTCTAGATTTATCATTGTGTTGATTACGGGGGCAAAGATATGATTACTTCATATAGGTGATTATATTAAAATCCTTTCTCTATCTCTTTCACATTAATTAGTTTTTATTAGTGTTAAATTATCTACGTTAGTATTACATTAATGATAATTTTAATGAGTTGTTGTTAGTATTTTTATTTTATAGTTTCCAGTAATTATAATTTTATTTTATTATATATATATTATTAAAGTAGATCAAAATAAAGATATCAATTAAATAATTTTATTATTTCTTTTAATTAGTTTCTACTGAATAGGATATGAATTAAATCAATCTATCAAGAGAGAAATAGGTATGAATTTTAGCATGACTTATCTTGTTAAAATGGAATAGGAGCGGATCCATTTTCGTCACAATCTACCAGCTGCCCTGCAATTGTTTGATCTGATTAATTAGTACTTAATACAAATTTGTATGGCTCCCACCAAGTTGACCTATTGCAACATTGCATTAATTAGTTAAGCAAACTGCCATTTACCTTTAATGAAATGCAGGTCTTAATAAATTGACAAGTGAAATATAGAAGATAGAGTTGATTGGGGGATCCACAATGGTGGCACTATCCTGAAGCAATTCATAAAGCAGGGATAGTATAGTATGTACTATATAGGAAAGAGATGATGCCTGTTATCAATGAGGATGGCCCCTGATATTTTAGTTCAAAGTATGAATTGCTATGCGCTTGATAAAAGATAAAAAATAATTCAGGTGGAATATTAAAGAAAATTCCTGGTGTGTATGCAATATATAATAAATAAATTAGGTGGTCCAATGAGTAGTCCTTGCTCCATGGCATGATCAATTACAGAGAGCAAGGATCCAAGAGCAATGAGAGAAACAGGTACTGAGCTTGGATTGTCACTACGTTGCCATATTTTTCTTCACTATGGTCCATCTATGAAGTGGCATAGTTTGATGAACATGGGTTTAAACAGAAATGCATGGATGAGATGGAGAGAGTAGGATGTTGATTCAATAAGTGGCCATATGGGTGTCATGCAAAGGAAGTGTTGATAAGATTGCGAGACAAATGCCTAACATGCATACTTACTTTTTCTGCCAAGACATGGGAATAAAGCCATTGTGGTGTATGTTACTGCATGCAAAAATAATATACCTTGTGTCGGGTATATGGGGCTAAATGACAACTTCACTGCGACTCGGGCCTTTTAATTTAGTATTTCTACAGAACAAATTATACTAAAGTAGCTTTTTAAACATCTGTTGCTTTTATTTGTTTATTTATTTTTATTGTTATATGCTTTCAATTTATGAATTTCATCAAAATATGTGTTCAAAAGCTAGCTCGCTTAGGTAGTTGCTAGCTACCCATCCTCCACTTCGTAGCCAAGAAGTGTGTGATGTAAATTTTGAGACCTTTAGGTTCCTAAAATAAATTATTCTGATATGAAGATCTATGTCTGAGTGAATGAACACATGAGTGTAAGGCAAGGACTGTCTGAAATTTCAGTGGGTTAGTGGTTGGTTGTATGTATGTATGGTTAATAATACAATGATACAGAACAGTCTGGAAATGGTCACGAGCAGACACTGGTTAATTGAGTAGTCATAGTCACTGATTAAACCCTCTTTATTGCTAGGTGGGCCGTGTATTCAGAGTTATGCCTCACTAGATTCCACAGAGGGCCTTAAACTTTCTTTTCATGCAGTAATAAGAACAAATGGCAAATCTACATGGTATCTAATTGCGAATCATTTGTCACGTTCTTGGATGGATCAAGGTCATTAGATAAAAGTCAGCTGAACAATGCATGATTCAAGGTCATTAGAATGGAAGAATGAGTGAAAAGAACATGTTAATATTAATGAATTCAATACAAAGCACGCAGGAGAAGGCCCCAGAGACCTTTACTCCCATTTCTTGCAAAGCCATTTAGGCACTAGAAAAGAAGAGGGTTCTCCTCTCTGGAAAACAAATGAAAAAATCCAAGATGAAGGTAAAACTGTAGACACGTGTTTCCATCACGCGTTGACACCAGGCAATGGATCCTGTATAGTTAGGCCAAAGCTCAAGCCGAAAAGAAAAGGAAATAAAAAACAATTCCCGCCATAACTAAAATATAAAAAAAATAAAATCACACATACGCACGTGCGAGACACGCACCAGAGGAGTCTCACGCGTATCAGAAGAAAAAAGTCCACAAAATGTGGCAAGCTTCAACTTATTGCTATTAGGTTTTTGTACTCTAGTGACAGTTTCAAAAGTAACGTGTAAACTGAAGAAGCGAAGATGCTGGTCAAGATGAGAAGCTTGACTTAGAGATCCCATTATAAGAAACAGCCATAACTTCAAAGTTTCAATACCCTAAGATTTGCCGACCCAATTTATTTCTCTGCTCTGCGACTCTGCTTTTTTCATACCAGCTCTGAACCATTGTCCCACCTCTTTCACCAATAACCAGCGCATCTTTGAATTCCAAACTCCCCACTTCTTTCTTCCACACTTTGATCGACCAAAACATTAAATGCATCTTTCTATATTTTCCCTCTCTCACATACACACACACTTTTCCACAACAATATATTTATGTTGCAAAATCCCCTTCCCTAGGGAATCTGCAAAGCCATTGATGAATGCAACACCCACCAACAAAACAATAATAACAATAATAAAGTTTCACAACTCTCATAAAATAGTCTATACTATTATAATGTACACCGTGACTCTGGTCAATTTTAAACTCAAAAATACCCTCTGGACAACTTGGACCACCACCTTATTTCATTCTTTTTTCTCCTCCTTTATTACTGCTCTTTTCTCTTCACTGGGAGTTTCCTTTGTCATCATCTACCCACAAGCAGTTATTTAATTTCCTCCTTTTACAAGACAATGAGGATGAAGGAGAAGAGGATGATGCTGAGAATGACGAGACACTAGATCTTAGAAGGGGCCGTGATGTCACTCGCAGCTGCGGTAACACTTTAGGGGGTTTCCTCCGGTTATTGTCAATCACAAGTTCTTGCATTAATTGGTAGCATCCTATAATTTTCTCCTGCAACAATCAGATAAATGTATTTTGGCAATCTGATCTATATTTTCACTTAAAAACTCTCAACCAACTCTTTGAACTTGCTTACCTTTATTAGCCCCTCGCACCACGACTCGGCATCCTCGGGTCTAACGAGAGACCAATTAGGAATTTCGTTAGCTGCATGGAGAATGGCCGCTACAGCAATGCATGATGGCCAATAGGCAAGAAAACTAGCCTCTGGAAAAACAGAATAAAGTTACTACAGAAAGCATGCCTTAATCATTTTCCGATACTTTTTAATGAAACTTAAATTTCTCATTGATACTTGATATGTGTCATAAAAAATAAAATAATTATTTAACAACTTATTATATTAATATTTTAACTTTTTTAAAATTAAAAAGTAATAATGTATATTATTATATTATTAAAATGAAATTTTAAAGCAGTTGTTTTTTCACAAATATACCAAAATACATTTTTGCTTCTACACATGTCTACAAGATGAATGCATACCTTGGATATTGGATAAGATAATTTGCGTAGCACGTGAAATGAGGAACCCGGTAAAAGTTCCAGTTGAATCTAACTTGCACGCAAAGAAATCGAGGAAGCTAAATGGAGTAACCGATCTTAGCCTCCAATCCAAAACGCTCAGCACAAGCAGCTCCATTCTTCTAATTGTTCTGGGCTCAAATAGGTATTTGGCACCTTCTACCTGCATACATTAAATTAGGAATGATGTATTTGTCATGTACTATGATGTACATAACTCGCGATAATTGAGACGACCACAGAGTTAAGTACATGAGTTAATATTTTAATCAATGTATCCACATTTTTTATTCACGAATGCGTCTTTGATATCGTTTTCTCACACTGACTCATGGTTGTGACACATACCTGAAGGTCCAACAGTGACGGAACTAGAGGTTCCTCCATCTTTGCCGCCAAAGACAAGCACGCAACTGATAGAAGTTGGAATGGCCACCCATTGGTTTGCTGTAAACATATTTATAAATATCAAACAGTAAATTAAAAAAAGCTAATCATAATTATCAGTTTATCATTGCGAGTACACTAATAATCAAACTTTTTTCACATACTACCAAGTTCAATGCACGTAGATAGAAAGAGTTTTAGATTACAAGAAGCTTTAGCAAGCTATAATAAAAAAACAATATTAACAACATATTTTTAAATATTTTTTATTAATTATTAATAAGATTTACAAAATTCACCGGAAGTAAGATTTACGTGATATCATGGAACTTTGCTCAATAACAAAACTATATTAAAAGGCATAAAAGTTATGTCGTTAATATTTATTTTTATTTGCACAAGAAAATTACTATGATCCAATAATCCTAAATGAATTAAAATTGTTGGACATAGTAATATATAGGCACATAAAAACCAACAACATAACTAAATTAATAAAAGTACTGTACCATATATGTAGTTTGTATAACACTGTCCGAATATACATATTTAAATTAAAAGTAGAATGTTGATTTACTATTACACATTATTCATAAAAGTTTGTGATTGAACGAAAGTATATAATTATTTACACAGTAACCAACCTTTTTACTCTTTTTAAAAAAGTTTTTTCTTGTGATAATGCCCCGTGACACTCTCGCTTTGAAAAGTCAATACTTAGCGTAGAATTATTTTCTTTTCATGCACATGAGTGAAACTAATAACTATCACCCAAATTCACAGATTCATCATTTAGCTTCCAATAATTTCTTCATTTCCAATTTTTATTAATCTTTAAATTCTCTGAAATGAACTTCAAGTATCTAACTCACCGGCAACGTTCTAGAATTCAAGAATCGATCCATGTAATTAACGGAAAGATAAGCCGTGAGCGGTTGAAAAGCGTAACAAGCCTGGACCTGCATACACCATATTAAAACCGATAAAAAAATAGATCTTTAACTCAAACCGCCATTTTCCAAAGACAGTTGCGCGCGGCGCATTTTAGCACTGTCTGGTTTGGTATAAGAACGCAACAGCGTGTCAGGCCGGAGAGTTAGTTACCTTGAGAATCCATGCAACGGATTCTTCTCTGGCGGAGGCGTCGAGAGAGCGAGATTGGAACCTGTTGAGGTATTCGAATCCGGGAACGAAGTGTCGTTCGTCTTCGATGAATCCGGCGATGGAATCCTCCTCCGACGGCGGCGAGGAATCGAAGTCGGATGAACATCCCGGCGATTCTCCTGACAAGACTCCGGAGGAGTCCTCGCCGCAGAGAAGTAAGGAATCTGGGAGGCAGTTGGAGCAGGAGACCGACATGGCGATCGGCGGATACTCATTCCGTGGCCATGGCTTCCGATGAGGTGTCGCCGGCAAACGATCGGAGAAGTCGCCGGAAGTGGAAGTTGTGGTGGAGAGTTTAGGGAGAGAGTGTATCTGTTGATGAAAGATACAGGCACGCTCTTCATATGTTTGTTTGTTTGAGTATAAATATGCGATGCCTGGGTCAATTTTTTTTTTTTCTCAATTGCAGTTTCTTTTATAAGATAAAACTTTTGAGATTTTTTGGGTTATTTTTTAAATTATTATTTTTTAAATTAAATAATAGCATATGGACAAACATGTGTAGTTCTCTTTAATTATTATTTTTATGTATAGAAGAACTCGGTTAAAATTTCCAAATTGTAAGAAATTTGAAATGCATTGCCGTTTCATTCTTAAATATCCTATTTAGATAAAATAGTTTATTTTTTGTTTTTTATTTTAAAATAAATCTATTTCATTTATATCATCTGTAAATTTTAATTCTCAATAATTTTTTAAGCATTAAAATCTCAATATAAAATTTTACCAAAAGTAAAAGTTAGACAAGTTTCAAATAATAATAGAGCAATAAGAAAAGTCTTATCCAATTGGGTGTCATTACCCACCAACATTATTTTTTATATTGGTTAAAAACTAAATTCTCAAAAGAAAAGTTATTTAGCATGTGTTCTGTGAGACTAAGCATCTGTTTTTTTTTTAAATGTAATGTTCACATGTAAATAAATGGGGATATTAACTATTTGGATTCAGGATTTTGCGCGAAAGATAATCAGAAGATAGATATACATGTGAACAGTAAATATCATCTCCATCCAAAATCAAGAGATGTAGAGAGAAAATCACGTCAGCATGTATTATTTCCGAATTTACCCTCATTTATTCTATTATTATAGTATTTTTTATTTATCTTTACTGCAAGGTTTTTTATATGAAAAAGTATTATATTTATTTATATAAGATGTGGTTTATTTTCTAATTTCATAATATATGTTTAATATTTTAAGAAATTACTTGAATTTCTGTTTTTATTTAATTTGTTGTTATGTTTATATTAATTATTATTGTTCTCGCCTGTGGACTTGGAAGTGGACTTCAAGTTGAAACGACTTTGCTTGGTGTTATAGAACTGAGATGAAGGCGCTTTGTGACGAAGGGAGCTCCACCTGTTATCACACTTCGACAATCAAGTCAGTGAGAGTATTCAAACTATAAAATTTGTATCAGTGTAGAATTCTCAAAAAAACTTATCTTTACTCAGGGTTTTAAACCAAAAACTTATCTTTACTCACGGTTTTAAACCCTTTTATAGACATTCCTTCAACAAGTTTATCAACAAGAATATAATTTCAACAACAAGAATATAATCTCAATGGCAAGAATATTTCGTTAATGTGTATCTCTATTTTTCGGGTACAATGCAACATTATTCCTAACAACTTTCATTTACATTAAAAATATATATACGCTTAACTACTTCAGTTATTCACTATGTGGTTTTGCTTTTAATTATCTTTTCAATATAGACCGCCAATTATCTGGGTTGACCTCATGACATGTCATTGGGCTCATATTCATCCCAGGCTGAGCTAGGTATTTCTCAAATGGGTTATCAACTTTAAAATCTAAGTAATTAGTAGCTAAAACCTTGATAGCTAGCTAATTAGATACCAATTTATAAACTATTTATCAATAATAGAAACTAATTTAGATACCAATAATATTTTTAGTTTCTAAAATAATATTTAATTTGGTCAATATAACAACTAATTTTTTATGGTCTCTAAAATTGGTTTCTATTTAATAATTTTCTAGTAGTTGTTGTTTATATATTGTGATAATTGGGCATGAGTCACATTCATAATCCTAGTTGTGGAATAGGTGTTTCTTCGATCTAAAAAAACTACCTATCACTTCTATTCTTGATTTTTCTTTAAGAGCCTCACATATGTCCCAAGTGGCAAATTCCTCGGCGGAAATGTCTTTCTCCTCCTCATTTGAAACTACCACTTCTTGAAGTTGTATTTGTGTTGTTTCGTTAGTGGCATTTGCAATCCTTTGTTCAAGCTTTGCCTCATCGACACTTCTCTTATAAGCAACAACTATGCTTCACTTGTTTCTTTTCTTCGTTGAGTTTTCTAAGCTTCAAGATTAGAGAGACAAGTTTCTTCTTTTATCTGAATGGCTTCACCCTCAAACGATACAAGTACATGGATGATATGGTAGACCTTTTAGTAATTGGTGTATCTACTCTTGATTTTTCATTAAGACCCTCACATATATCCCAAGTGGAAAATTCCTCAATGGAAATGTATTTCTCCTCCCTATTATAAACTACCACTTCTTGAAGTTGTATTTGTCTTGTTTGGTTAGTGGCATTTGCAATCCTTTGTGCAAGCTTTGCCTCATTGACACTTCTCTTAGAAGCAACAACTATGCTTCATTTGTTTCTTTTCTTCGTTGAGCTTGTTAAGCTTCAAGATTAGAGAGGAGAGTTTTCTCTTCTATATGAATGGTTTCACCTTCAAACGATACAAGTGCATCGATGATGTGGTAGACCTTTGGTAAGTGGTGCATCTACATGAGATTTGTACTATTTGTTAGATACCTTTTGGCCCAAAAGTTCTAACTGGTTTGGTGGGTGGTATTTGTGGGGTTTATTGGGTTGTGGTTGATGCTCAAAAGAGTTTAGGTTGTTTGTGAGTTGATGTACATACTGTGTTTGTTTAGATGTTAGTGTAGATTGAGTATTTGTTAGACCACTTGATGATATTGGTTTTGAGAACTTCTTCAAAGCCACATTCACCTTTTCCAAGCATTATTTCTAAAGACGTATTTAACAAAAAAATCCTAACGAATTTGTTGATAAACAATTTTCTATTGTCTAACAAACTATGTGCTAGTATGATCTAATCTTCTTCTTATCAGACGCGACTTCATGCTTTGTTGATTTAGGCACTTATTCAAAATTGCAGGGTTTTAAACTTTTACCTCAACAATGAGTTCCCCCTTATAAGGGTTAGTTTTATTTTTTTTCCATGTAACACAATGTTGATAATTGTATTATGTTAGTGTAAGGAGCTTGTATTCATTTCTAGCTTTGTAATTCATATTTTTTCTTGGTCTTCATTTGTTGTGATTCAAAATTATTTGCATAATTCTTTCATTATAAGGGCTCAATTCTACACTAGGTACATAATCAACTAGTATTAGAGTCAACTCAATCTCTTAATGCATTTCTTGGTGATAAACTCTTACAAGAAGAAGGGTATCAATTCCAAGATCGAGAAGTTTAATGGGAAGAACAATTTCAACCTATGGAGAATCAAGGCAAAGTTGCTCAAGGAGTAAGGCACGTAGACACCACTCTCGAGGAATATATCACATACATATAAAAATATTCTAAACATGCCAGAAGAAAATGTTCATTTCATGATTCTTCTTTCTCTATCAGATGAGATTCTTTATGAGGTTGCATGTAGAAAGTACTTAGCAATATTGTAACTAAAATTGGAGAATCTCTTCATGAAAAAGTTACAATAACAAGTTGTTAAAGATAGATTCTTCAAACTACATATGAAGGGGGTACACCAATAAAGGTTGATGTAATCACTACAAGAAAATCATTAAATAGCAACAAATTTTAGAGACAAAAAATAATTAGTTGTTATATTGACTAAGTTATATACTATTTTTTAAACTAAAAAACTATTGATATCTAAAGTAGTTTCTATTATTAATAAAAAATAATAAACGAGTTTCTAAATTGATATCTAACATTAGCTACCAAGGTTTTAGTCACTAACTATTTTAGATTCTAAATTAGTCTTTATGGTGACTATTTTGTTTATCTCTAAAACTAGTTTCTATTTAATGATTTTCTTGTAGTGAAATATTGGTTATGTTGAATGCAACAAGTGGATAATTGTCATGCATGAAGAGATGAAGTCTCGAAAAATGGATGAGACTTAGGAATAGGTTAAATCACTTAGAGGCAGGAATATTGTTGGTTGCAAGTGAATCTTTAACAAGAATATTACTTCTCGAATGTTTGAGGTTGAATGTGTGATGAAGCCTCGACATTAGATTCTATGATGTTCAAGATTCAATTAGTAGCCAAGAGCTATAGTTAAAAGAAAGACTGGATTATAATGAGATATTCTCTGCGGTAGTCAAGACATGTTTATCAAGGTATTGCTTGATTTTGTACGAGTCTAAACAATATAGCTTGTTCATTGTCTCTCAAGAGTACTATAAAACTTTTATTACGATCCATGTGTATATCATAATAGGGTAGAGAATGTTGAGTTCATCTATCTATTGTTGTAACTACACTACATGTTTATAACATCTTAAGATGAGATAAAGATTAGTAAGCTAACATTAGAAATTGATAGTGAATTTAAAATGAAAAATATGTCCATAGGGGAGAAGGTTAGAGATGGAGATCAAGAGAGAGAATAACCAAAAGATGTTAAGAAGGTTTGACGAAGGAGATCAAAATGAAAAATGAGACAATGTATCCAAAATATGATGAGAAGTTTTTGGATGAAAGGTGTTTCATGTATTAGCACTTTACTATACATCAAAATGTTGATTTTAATAAAATACAACATTAGACATTTTTTCTATAGAGCATGCTTGTTGGTATGTTTTGAATTTAATAAAATTGGAACTTTAAGGTTTTGGTGTGAAAAACATTTTCTTATCTTTTTTAGAGACATTTACATAAAGAACAAAACAGATAGATTTATTTCTATCATTCTTTAAAATAAATGCAATTGCAACTACAACAAATCATGTAACATTGCAAGTACAACAATTCACGCAACAAATATTTGATTTGATAACTTATAATAGTTATTATATGCAACATGCAATTAAACAAGTAGATGTCTCTTAAATAAGAAAATCCTAACGAATAATATAAATGCTTACCTATGTATGTCTTTCATAATTCAGTTTAAAATTAGTTATTGTTTACACCAATCAAAATCTTAAAATGATTTTTTTTATCTTAAATCTAACCATAACCTCCATCAATTAAACACCATTCTTATTCATATGTATTTTTTTTAAAGAATAATTTTTTAATATTGAAGTATGTATTGTTCTTACAGGGGCTTTGAAGTAAATAAATTTTCTTCTTTTCCTCTTCACGGCCTTTCGGTCTTTAGCTAATAAGTTAGGCTTCTAATTATTGGATTGGTTGACTTGGATTATCTTTCGGTTATATGGGCTTGGGTTCACTCTCAACTGCTGGACATATGCTTACTCTCGGCTACTGAATTTGGACTCACTACCGATTGGATGGATGTACCTACAAGATGCTCCGATGATAAAATTAGAATTATTAAGATTTATTAATTTATTTGAGCTTTTACTTTTCACGCCTTATACTTACTAAATATATTTTTAATATTTTAGACTTGATACCGTGTTAACTATTTTATTATTTCTTTCTGTAGGAACTAATGGAAGGAAATAAGAAAAGACAAAAGGTTATAGCAACTGATTGAAGGTAATTGTACAAGATTTCAAAACTGCTAAACTGATCTTATTCATTTTGATTTACTCAATCATATATATAATAAAATTACAATTACTGGAAGTTATAAGATAGGAATACTAACAGGCCTGTAAAATGACCATTAATGCAATATAACGGTAAAATAGTTTAAGGGTAATAAAATCAGAATTAATAATAATAAAATCAGAATTAATAATGATATTGTTTTTCTCAATCGCCATCAATTCTTCATTCATAGCCTTTTGCCATTTGGGGGTGTTGAATGACATTGGCAAGTCTCACAGGTTTTGATTCTGCAAGAAAAGCAAAGTGAACCAAATCTTCATTGTCATCAACTTCATCATCAAGATTTACTTCGCAATCTTGAAGGTGTACAGGTTGTTGTTGTTGCCTTCTTGGTCGCTCCATCATAATTGCAATTGGAGCTGCAACTTCAGGTTGAACTGTAGGTGCTTCAAGAGTGACTCCATCTTCCACATCATCGTTCAAAACGTAAATATATCATTTTTTCGAATCCATTTCAGTTGTTGCATTCCATTGCCATTCCTCATCTT
>Ga0123342_1002005_pt1 | contig 34172 bp, 20 predicted proteins | sample Turbeawhitnodule_FD_89960 | JGI IMG/M metagenome (GOLD analysis project Ga0123342, IMG submission 89960) | Root nodule microbial communities of legume samples collected from Mexico - Turtle bean Mexico white nodule | ecosystem: Host-associated > Plants > Roots > Nodule | place: Mexico: Nepantla... | reverse complement strand
TCATGATTCTGCTCATTATTGTTAAAATTTGTATTGTGAAAGGCTGCATGACTTTGATGATGGTTCTGATTTTTAAATTTGAAATAAGGTGGAAAACCACGCTTTTTATAGCATGTATCAATGATATGCCCTGTCTTTCTACAATAACTGCAAATTTTGGAAGTATATCATCTTCCATAGCTTCCTCTTCCATATCCACCACCCATGTCATAGATCATAGCATTGTTATTATAACCTCCTTTGCTAGTAGCAATCATTGCCTTGGATTGATCACCAAAAAATTGTCTCTCTTGTTGTGTAATGAGAGAGTAAACTCTATTCAATGATGAATTATCTGATAAACTAACATGGTAAGGTGAACAAAGATCTTGTGAGGGATCAACAATTTCACCCATAACATATATCTCCACGCACGAGTTGGTAGCCTCGGCGTGAGGGGGGTGTGTTGGAGATCCCACATTGACTAGAGATTAGGACATTTCATCGTATATAAGTGGTGTAACCCTCACCTCATTGAGCCGGTTTTATGGGGTTGAGTTAGGCTTAAAGTCCACTTTGTAATAAGAAGCTTTTATGTAGCGGAGAATTCTTTGTGCTGCTTGATGGTGTGCTTTTGTAGGTGCCTCAACAAACTGACTAAGGAAATGCACAAAAAAGCTAATGTCAGGCCTTGTATTTATCAAGTAAAGCAGTTTTCCTATAATTCTTCTGTACATGGAGACATCATGCATCGCTGCATCTTTGTCGAACAAAGTTTCATTCTTTTGCACCATAGGTGTGGCTGTTGGTTTTGCACTCAGCATCCCTACATCTGTCAAAATCTCAAGAGCATACTTGTGTTGACAAACATGAATTCCTTTCACAGTCCTAGCAATTTCTAGACCTAAAAAGAACTTTAAAGGACCTAAGTCTTTTATTTTAAAAGTTGTATTTAAGGAATCTTTTACTGTATTAATGTCATTTGCATTGTTTCCAGCAATGAGAATATCGTCTACGTATACAAGAAGAGCAATAAAGGAACCCTTAATATTTATCACAAAAAGAGAGTTGTCAACTTTGGAGTGAGTAAAATTAATGGAATGAAGGAAGGAGGTAAGCTTATCATACCAGTGTTTGCTTGCTTGCTTGCTTTAGACCATAGAGGGACTTCATCAAACGACATACCTGATGTGTCTTCTTGGAGACAATACCTGGTGACAATTCCATATAGACTTCTTCTTCTAAGTCATCGTGCAAAAAAATATTGTTAACATCGAGTTGTTCAAGGTGCCAATTCATGGTGGATGCCACTGCAAGAATTGTGCGAATCGTTGTGAGTCTTGCCACAGGTGAGTATGTCTCCATGTAATCAATACCTTCACGTTGTGTGTAGCCCTTTGCCACAAAACTTGCCTTGTATCCCTCTATGTCTCCATTAGCTTTTCGCTTAATTTTGAAAACCCACTTGCATCCTATGGCTGTTTTGTTTGGTGGGAGCTCCACTATCTTCCAAGTTTCGTTTTCTTCAATAGCTTTTATTTCTGCTTTCATGGCTTCCCTCCATTCAGGATATTGTTTGGCTTCCTCATAGTTTTGAGGTTCATTTTGGCATGAAATTGACAAAGCATAATTTAAATGACTTTTTGCTAAGCCTTTGTAAGATATGACAGAGCTAAGGAGATACAGTATCTTGCTTTTCTGTGTCAAGCTGCTGCATGGTGATGCCATTATGTTGTGATGATAATCCTCCAAATAAGTTGGTGGTTTCTTGATTCTTGTGGATCTTCTAGGTTCTTCTTGTTCAGTGTTCTCTTTGGTCACAATAGGCTTAGGAGAAGCAACATCATATATAGCGAAATCAATGTCTTTGAATGTAGTATCATCACTATTTTTCGTTTTTTGGGTTACAAAAATAAGTTTCATAAAATATCACATTTCTTGATATAAAGATCTCTCTAGAGTGAACATCCATTACCACATAACCTTTGGTACCATGTTTGAAACCAAGAAAGATGCACTTGCGTGCCCTGGGATCCAGCTTGTGTCTACTTTGCTCAAGAGTAAAAGCAAAGAATAGACACCCAAACACCTTAACGTTGGAAACATCATGTATGCTTCCATACATCAGTTTATATGGGCATTCGTTTTGAATAACAGGGGAAGGTAAGTGATTTATAAGATGCACAGAATGTAGAATAACGTAAGACCAGAAAAGATTTGGCAAGTTTGACTGATACAAAATGCAGCAAGCAATATTAAGAATGTGTTAGTGTTTTCTTTCAACAGTAGAATTTTGTTCAGGTGTTTCGTTACAAGATGTTTGGTGAATTATGCCATGTTTATCATAGAAATCTTTCCAACAAAACTCTTTTTCATTATCAGTTCTAATAGCTTTTATACCTTTATTAAATTGGCTCTTGATGTGAGAAATGAAATGTTGCGTGTAATCTCTAGTTTCACTCTTACTTTTCATAAGATGGATCCATGTATATCTACTATGATCGTCTACAATGGTTAAAAAATATTTGTGACCATGCAGATAATGAACATTTAAAGGCCCCCATATATCCATGTGAATCAAATCAAAAACGTGTTCGCTACTGGTTTTGCTTAAGGGGAAGGGAAGCTTATGTTGTTTAGCAAGATGACAAGGAGTGTATACATCTGTATCAGTTGAGTGTATATCAGTGTATTGCTTAGTAAGTTTTTCTAATACCCTTTTTTATGGATGACCCATTCTACAATGCCATATATTAAGACCTTTAGCAGCTTCAAAACTTCTTTGCTCCCGCAAGAAGCAGATAAGGTTTTCTTTCTCATCTGTGTGCAAACGATACGACCCATTCACAATGTTAGCTTGACCAATCATCTTTGAAGTAGATCTCTCCTGTATCTGGCAAACATTGTCAGTGAAAAATAAGCTTACACTTCAAAGAAGTTATCAACCTTTGCACCGAGAGAATATTTAAAGTAAAAACGAGTATATATAATACATTATGAAGAGTAATATTATGAGTCAAAATGATAGTTCCAGCGTGAGTAGCAATAACATCATGATTATTAGGCAGTTTAACATTCACGAGCTTTATCTTGTAATAGTTTACAAAAGAAGAAATAGAACATGTTACATGATTCGTGGCCCAGTATCAAGTATCCAAAAACTTTTACCTTCCTTACCTGTGTTGTTTGCTTTTGAAAAATCTCCAATGCTGTTATTTAGCACTTTTTGTTTTCCTTTGCAACCCTAAATCATGTCCACAAGCTGTTGTAATTGCTCAAAGTCAAGATTCTTCAGAACTTGATCATTGTAAGCATCATTGTGTGTGTTCTTTTCTTTCTCTGTTTCACTGCTTACCTCACTTTCCAATAGCATTCGCAGCATGACCCATTCTTTGTTTGATCCAAGGAGGAAACTCATGCTTTGAGTAGCACTCATCGGCCATGTGATTCATTTTATTGCAAAAAGAACATTGCTTTCCATAATTCTTTCCGTTCATCTTTTGACCATATTGATTGGCATTGTTGATGAGGATTTTTGTATCCATTACTGTACTTTCGTTTAGATGTATCTCTTGTTGCAGAACCAGAGAGAAGACACAATTGACCCCTGGCAGAGGATCCATTAATAGAACTTGCGTTTTTACAGTATTGTAGCTCTCTCCCAATCCCTTTAAAAAACACATGATTCTCTCTGATTCCATGTATCCTGTCATGGTTTTTATCACGTTGCACGTACATTTTGATTTGCAGGTGCAGGCGGGTAGAGGATGCAAAGAATCCAGCTCTTCCCATAGAGTTTTAGAATCAGTGTAGTACCCATTGATGCTTCTTTCGCCTTGTTTGATGGAATTGATTTCTTGCAGAAGGTCAGAAATGCGAAAATGACTCCCTTTTGAGAATCTTTCTTCAAGATCTTTCCATAAATCTCTTGCATTATCTATGTACACAATGTTTTGTGCAATCTGTGTCTTTAAACTTCGTGTAATCCTAGAAAAAACTGTAACGTTGCATCTCTCCCATGCTTCGTATTTGGCATCATTACGTGAGGGTTCAAGAATCTCACCGTTGAAGAATTTGTATTTGTTTTTCGAAAGTAACGCACATTTCATTGCTCTGCTCCATGAATGATAGTTTGTTCCATCAAGATGTGGCGTGACCAGCACCATGTTTGGGTTTTCTCCAGGATGGAGATAATATGGACTAGTGGGATTTTGTTGATCATTCTTGAGTGAGTCTTGCACACTAGCAGCCATTTTCAAAAGAACAAAGCAAGAAGCAAAAGAAAACGAAGAAAGAAGAGAGCAAGAAAAGAAAGCAGGGTTAAGAGACAACCAGTTGCAGCGGAGAGTAGAGCGGGTTAGACTCGCTCTGATACCATTTTGAAGTTTTGCATTGGCACAGTAAGTGATGAAGCGCAGAGACAGGGGAAGAGAAGATGAACAATAACTATGAGAGAGAAACTAAAATATTCTAATCTTACTATTAGTGTAATACTTCACGATTTTCATTATTTGAATTGCATGCATTGAGTCACATATATACATGAGAAGAAAGGAGGAAAATAGGGCTCAAGCCAACAATTTCGTGAGAAAGGGCCCAACCCAATAGTAAAAAAAATAGAAAACATCAAAATTTTAACTTAACTCTATAAAATCATCTTATAATATAAAATTGACAACAATAAAATCTTCTAATTACATTACTAATTAATGTAAAATGTTAAACCCATGTTCAATAAGTCCACGAGGATTGGTATGTTATTGAAAATACTAAAATAATATTAAAAAAAATAGTTAATATATTAATTAAATTAAATATTATTTTATAGACTAAAAAATTATTGATATTTAAATTAGTTTCTATTATTAATAAAAAAATTATAAATTAATTTCTAAATTAATACCTAACTAATTAGCTACAAGATTTTAGTTATCAATTACTTTAAATTTTAAAGTTGATAACTAAAATCTTGATAACTAATTAAATATTAATTTATAAAGTTTTATTAATAATAAAAATTAGTTTACATATTATTAATAGTTTAAGTTATAAATTAATATCTAATTTAATCAGTATTATTTTTTTTCTTTAAAATTTTTAGAACAAATGACATTTTAATACGAAGGGTGAGAATGGGAATCTAATAAAATACACTAATCTATATTTTGAGAGATTAGAGAAACACTAGCAGCAGTAGTAGATACTAGAGTGGTGAAGAATCTCTTGTGAAGCCCGAAGTGATTATTCATCATTTATTGTAACCTTCATATTAATGTCTAAAATTATTTTACATACGGTTTCTTTTGCACCTTTAATTTTAAAAAGTTTTTTTATGTTTAATTTACATTCTCGAAATTTAATACAAAATTAAATTAATTATTATTTTACTCTTCTTTTTCACTAACCTCGTATTAAGTTACTTGTACATTTATTGAGTTGTGTGATTTGAGTCGAAGTCGGAAGATTTAAACCCAATTGTCAAAGACTGAAATTTGATCTTGAAAATGTTGTAATATTTATGTTTATCTTTGCAAGAGTTATTCTATTGCTTATAATCATAGTAACATTATTTAGAAGTATTAATTTGGTTTCTTTGTGAAAGGTTAAATAAGATTAAACAGGTTTTAATGAATTAAAAACAAATTTATTTAATTAAATATCTTTTATGTTGCTAGAAAAAAAGAGTAAAATTTGTTCAAATGATAAAAATAAGTTGTAAACTATCAATTTCATTTAAAGTTGTTTAAACTTTTGCAAAGTCTCTTTTTTAATAGATTAAAATTACTTGAATACATTTTTTAAATAATTTTAGTAGACTAAAAATTTGAACTAATTTATTAAAATGCTATTCTCATCTTAATATGAATTCTATTTTATCTTAATGGATTAATCATATCAAATATAAATATATATTATCTTAAACTATTTTTATTGAATGTTTAGAATATATCAAACCCTCAATAATAGCTCTATATATGTGCAAAACATATTTCTTGATCCCTTCACAAAAAGAAAAAACTTAAATATCATTAGTTAAAAAATTATTTTGAAAAAATGATCTTGAAATTTATATTTGCGTCTTTTTTTCATTTCTCTTTTAAGAATTTGCCCAAGTGTTTTTGTTCCTTTTTACTAAATGTTCATGTGCATAAGTTTTAGCATGCTGTAATTTTTTTTATTCTAATATTTTTGGAGATTTTTTTTTTTAATTTGAGGATTCGTTTTGGTTGACATGATAATAAAACAAGAACATGAAAAGATAATAATAAGACAATGTAAAAATTATATCTTGTGTTTAGTGTAAACAAAATAACAAACTAAATCATGTTAGAATAACATAAATTATGTTTCAATGACATTTTTTTATTAAAATTACGTATAATTTTTTTTTAAAAATAATTTTAATTTAATATTGTATATATTATGAAAATTAAAGAACTAAGTTATACGAAATTTCATTTTATTTATATAATTATTTTTATATTATAAAAATTTATATCAGATTTTAAAATAAAACTAATATCTTAAAAAATATTTAAGATTTAATTTAATTATATTAAATAATATAATCTAATTGTATATGTATCACAATAATTATAAATATAAATACATGTAAGTTAATATGTTAAATAAAAAAAACATTATATATGTTATCATATAGATTGGTATTAACAAAGTTACATCACATTTTATTTTATTCATGTATTTACTTTTTCTTAAAATTATAAATAGATTCTATAAATTTTGTAAAATCACTATTATGATATGACTATTTTTCTTTATATATATATATATATTTGAATAATAAACAAATATTTTATATTTTAATTACTATAATTTAAATTTATTTTAAAATATTATATATAAAGAGGAATAAGAGAACAATTATCCCATCCTCTTAATCATAACACAACTCTCCTTTGAAATAAGAAGTATTCTAAAAATGACAATATAAAAAATAACAGCATAAAATTACCGATAATTATTATATTTTATCTTATTCCTCAAACTAATTTAGTGGATTCATTTAATCATAATAACTAAAAATACAAAGTCAATTATATAAGTTATCAGTAAATGAAAATTTCTTTTAAATTAAATAAGTTTTTTATGTTTTCTTTTATGATTCAAAGTAAATACTTCATCTAATTTAAATTTTTTCAAAGTTCACATCCATTTTTAAATTAAAATTTATTTTTCTTAAACTTAGTTTTTTGTTTCTGGGATAATATAGAAAGAAAATAGTAAAATAGAAAATCTTATATTTATATACTATTAAAGTCAATAAATTTTTTTGCATTTTATTTTGTAAATACAATTTTAAATGACACATAAACAAATAAGAAGAAAAAGTAATATTTTATTCATATGTCTTTGACGTTCTTTAATCTATATTTATATATTTCTATACCTATATATAAATGGATTTCTTACTTTAATTGCTGTAAATTATTTTCCTATTTTATTCTTACTTAATATTTTATTTTGATTATTTTGATATTTTATAATTTTAGAAGTTAATAAAGCAGTTTTTTAATTTTTAAATAATATTTTTATTTTATTTGTTGCTGGTCAAAGAGAGGAGAGATAGTATGTTATTTTTTTGGTTTTAAATTGCTCTTCTTCTCTATTAAATAAATAAAATAAAAATTAAAGATATTTGTTAATATTTGTTGCTAGATGTGGACCGCATTAGCACATAGTGGAGAGATTGATACGTTTTAAACTGATATTCTTCTCTATTAAATAAAAAATTAAAGATATTTGTTGTGTCGTCCTCCTTCACAAGATTTAGATGGTCGAACTCACAAAAATGATATTGAAACACCACCACTTCTACCATCAGATGACATTGTTGTACGAAAATGATATATTTTTTGGGATATTCTAAAATTATTCAAACCGCATCAATTCAAGTTTTGCATAGAGAAAGAAAACTTTAATCCGAAAAATTGTCCCCACCCACATCATCTTCCTGGTATTAGACATATAATGATAAATTCTTAATGAAGAGCTAAGAGTAAGAGTATATAATAGACTTTATGTCCTTATTGAGAGAGTCATCACCTATTTATAGGTATTGTTAGATGCAGACCATTAAGAAAAGCATTGAATGGTTATCATGAGATATAAATAGATTTTATTATAGTAATCTATATAACCGTTAATAACTTATAACCGATTTATATATTTTAAATATAATATTAAATGAACAGTTATTGTCTGATTTATGTGTCTTAAATATTATATTAAATGAGTGGTTATTGATTTGTACCTCTCATAATTGAAAATATTTATAATTACAAATTAGTCATATTTTTTTAATAAAGTTTTTTCATTTTTTTAAAGAAAAACAATTTTTTATTTATTTTCTATATTGGATATACGTAAAGGTACTCAAAATATATTCCTACAGTCAATTCAACCATTTTTTTCTAATAATAAGAGCAATAAACATTTGGAACTATTGGTGTATTTATCTCGAAATAATGTCTGTAATGAAGTATATTTTAATGAGTTTTAAAGTTCTCAGTTTATTTTATTTATGACTTCTATAATTTAAGTTGACTTATAACTACTTCATCCTTTGCAATTTTTCCTTCACTGGTAATTCATCTCATAAGACTGAGTATTATCAAATACTACAACTAATAATATTATTATTATTAGTATCAGTACCATTAACTATAATAATATATATATATATATATATATATATATAGAGAGAGAGAGAGAGAGAGAGGAGAGAGGAGAGAGAGAGAGGATAGATAAGACATTCATGTAGAAAGGGATTAAATTACCATTTTTATCAAATTTTTACTATTCAATATTTTTTAATTAAAATCATTTAAAACTTAAATTGAAATTTTTATATCATATCAATTATATATAAAATTGTATAATAACATAAAATTATTTAATGCTAAAATTGCTACAATATATAATTCTAACATAAATTTACTTAATTATTGTTATAATTTAATAAATAAATTTATTAATAAAATTTTAGTTTCTTATAAATTATTCATATATATCTGAACACTAATTTTATAAAACCATGAAAATATAAATTAATGTTTTCTTTTTCTTAAACATGTATTATAAAATATATATTAAAATTTATAGGGATTTTTGTAAATTTATTTCGTATATTAATTTAATAAAATTATAGTTATTATAAATTTATAATGTAATATTTATAATAAAGGAAATACAAATTTTTTTAAAAAATAATCTTATAAAAATAGTATTAAAAATTATGTAGTTGTAAAAAAAGAAAAAATATTTAGTTATTTTGGAATAAAAAGAACTTATTAGATTGTTTATTTTATTAAATAAATAAATTTTTATTTATCAAAAATGAAAATTATCCAATTAAAAGATGACAATAAAAATAACAATTAAATAGTGCATCCTCTTTATATAATTGTAGATATATATATATATATATATATATATATATATATATATATTAATTTGTAATGGTATTCTCTATTCAATGTATACATTTTATATTTTATTTTATCTATAATTATATTTTAAAACTAAAAGAAGAAACTCTATACATATTAAATCAAATACATTAAATTTATTTTTACAGTAATACACCACTTTACAAACCATCCTTAATTCTTATTTAACAATTATTATTTATTTTATTTTGAAAAAAAATACAAAAGGGTATTGAATCCCTAAAGTAACTTTTTTTCTCTTACCTTCTACTATGCATGATAGTTGATTTTTTTTCTTCTTCAACTATTTTGTCTTTTGTTACTTTTTCTCCATTAACAAGCTTCTGAAGGTTGTGGTTTCTTGTGTGAAAACATCTTGGTTGAAAATCCTTTTTATTCAATATACCATAGTCATGCATTGGTGAAAACTGGTCTGCATAATGTATTTCTTTCCACCCTTAAGTTCACAATCTTTTTAATAACAATGATAATAAATGCCATAAATGAAACACTTTCTCAGTCAAAATTATAACTCTATTTATATATATTTTAATGATTTTTCAGAGTTTTGAGTTTTTTTTTCACTTCTATATTCAAACTGAGTCTATTCAATTCATTGACCCTTTTTACTCTTTTGTTTCCTTAATTGTTATGCTAGAGAAGGTTATCTTAGGTCATTAACAATAAAAACAATTTTTTAAAGAAAAAGGAAAAATACCAAAGTTCACTACAATTTTAAGAATATAATTATTTATTTGCTGAAATTTCCTAAGGTTATCTTAGGTCATTAACAACAAAAACAATTTTTTAAAGAAAAAGGAAAAATATCAAAGTTGACTACAATTTTAAGAATATAATTATTTATCTACTGAAATTTCCTAAAGTTATCTCAAGGATTCAATTCCTCATATATCACTATTTACACTTTTATTTCTCCATCAAACATCCTTTTGTTTTTATTTTTCTATCTAGTACAATTTTTTTTATTTTCCTATCTAACACCATTTCAAAAGTAAAAAAAAAAAATTAAAAAAATTAAATTTTTTAATTTTGAATGTATTATAAAAATAAATATTTTTAATGTTTAAAATAGTTATTAATGAATAAAGAAATTAGTTTTTACTAAATAAAAATTAAAAATGTTTAGTTTAATTTTTTTAATGAAGAAAATAAAAAATTAAACCCTACAATAACATAAAAGTTGAATCTATAAACATAAATTAGTATTTATTTATTATTATTATTGATGATGTAATCATGTTAATTTCAAGTAAAAAAATATAGGACATAATTATAAAAAACCAAAAGTCAATTAGTATTAATTAGTGGTGAACACACAAATAATATTAAAGTGTCTACTCATTTTTAAACATTAAGTATAACATTTGCATTAGTTTTTTTTTTAGGATTTTGCATTTAGGATAGACACTTTAATATTATATGTGTGTTTACTACTAATTAATACTAATTGACTTTGATTTTTTTTATAATTATGTTCTGTAATTTTTATTTGAAATTAACATGATTACATCATCAATAATAATAAATAAATACTAATTTTTGTTTACAGATTCAAATTTTATGTTGTTGCAGGATTTTTTTTTTCTTCATTCTTTAAAAAATTTTAAACTAAACATTTTTAATTTATTACTTTTTTATTTTTATTTTATAAAAAAATATTTATTTATTCATTAATTATATTTTTAACTATTTTAAACATTAAAAATATTTAATTTTTTTAATGTATTAAAATTATCATTTTTTATTTATTTTTTTTTTTACTTTTGAAAGGTGTTAGATAGAAAAATAAAAACAAAAGATATTAGATTGGGAAATAAAAAAAATGAAAAAAGTGTAAATAAATTGAGTCTATGTCATTAAAAAAAATTTAAAAGAAAAAGGAAAAATATTCAAGTTCACTACAATTTTAAGAATATAATTATTTATCTGCCGAAATTTCCTAAGGTTATCTTAGGTCATTAACAACAAAAACAATTTTTTAAAGAAAAAGGAAAAATATCCAAGTTCACTACAATTTTAAGAATATAATTATTTATCTGCTGAAATTTCCTTATTTAATTTTGTTCACTATTATAATGGTGAGCTTTCAAGTTTGGCTATATTTAGGTGAAATTAATTTAAAAAAGTAGACTTTGGTGGATAATTTAAAAAGTGAAAGTTATTTATTTATTTAAATATAAGGGATTTAATTCTGTGGATAGAGGAATGCTGTGAATGCAGGACAGTCACAGCATGTGAATGCCAATATTCAAATTTTCAATAAGGAAAAAGTTGGTGTGAAAGAAAGAAAAAACAAACTCTACTGTATCGAAAGGAAGCGTTACTGGAGAAAAGTTTCAAAAGCATGCCCACCGTTGATATAAGCGAACATCACGAACAGTTAATATATTTAAATCATTCAACGGTTGATTGTGCAGACAGGTGTCATCACAGCATGAGAGCATTCAATAGTCGGTTCATGACTTCATTCTCCCGTCCATAGTGGTCCAGAGTGATCAGTGCTGCAGAGGATTGGAGCCCCTGACGTTGAACTTCGTGCGCGTGGCGTTTCGTTACTGTGTACAAAAGGGGACTCACTTCCCGCCGTTTCAGTCACAACCGAACCGTAGGCACAATTCATTCATTCTCCACAGAGAGATAAGGGTTATAGGGAAAACGAACACTGTTTCTCACTGTACAATCATCTTTCTCACTTGATTCTTTCGAACCGTTTCTCGATTGAAAACCCTAACTTTCATCTACGTGCGTTAATGGAGCTTCGTTCTCGTCGACGCCTTTCCAATACCACAGCAGTTTCTGCTACTCTCAATTCGTCAGGTTATTTTCTTTTCCTCCTTTCACAACTTTATTTTTTCATTTATCCACTGTACAGTTTAGATGTAGACCTTTCGATGTCCTTTTCCTGTTCGATTCTTGATTCTTTTTTTTTTTGCGCTATTTTTATTGTATGCTCGAAATGTGAGTTGATAGTTTGAGTGGGAGTTTTGAAAAGAAGAGTGGCGCCGGATGCTAACGGTCGATAGTGTTGTTCAAGCAACATAGTTTGGTGGTTTATTGATCACGTTTCTTTTTTTAAACCGAACAAGGCATTATTAACATTGTGATCTGTGAATGGGAAAAACAGGGAATGAGCAGCAACCTAAGGATGATGCTGTTGAGGAAGATGAAACTAAGGGCCAGTGCAGCAACAATAAAGACAAAGGTGTATCTGTTATGTATTCTGATTCGGATATGGTTTCTGGTTCTGATTCCGGTTCCGATTATGAAGGTAAATTGTTTTAATCTCGGTGTATGTTTTCATTTTATGACTTTGTATTTGGTTTGGCTGCAATATTTTGGGTTTATGCTTCTCTGTGTCGTGTATTTTTGACTCAAGGATATTCCTGAGATGTTTGGAGACTAAATTGAGGAAATGTTAAGAGCTAGTGTGTGTAGCTATGCATACTTTTAGTTTGAGTTTTGTTATTGGACCAGCGGTAAGAAGAAAGTTGAGTGAAGTTATCTAGAAATCTTCTTTCCTTTCATCTTTGGAATAACGTATAAACCTAATTTTAGCTGTGATTTTTGGCCTGGTTGCAAGTCTGAAAATTAAACAAAATTCCTCTCAGATGAAGAATTGGATGGGAGCTACCTGCCGGACTTGAATGCATATGTATATCCACTTTCAAGCGGCAGTGTTTCTGGTGGAGAAGATTCTGATTCTGATTCATCTGATGGTGACAAAGCTTCATCCAAAAAGGTGACGGTGTCCAGAGAGAGAAGAAAGAGTATCAACACAGCAAAAGGGGAACCGAGTGATGTGGTTAAGGTGGTGGATCATGAGTATTCAATGATTCCACCAGTATTGGTTCCATCTTCTTTTAAGGGAACTAAGAAGAGGAAATATACAAGAAAAGGAACTAAAGGAGATTCTCGTCCAGTGTTGTTGTGGAATGCATGGGAAGAGGAGCAAGAGAAATGGATTGATCAGCATATATTAGAAGATGTTGACTTAGATAATCAGAGTGAAGTAATGAATGAAACTGCTGAGGCGCCCTCTGATCTGACTATGCCTTTACTAAGATACCAGAGGGAATGGTTAGCTTGGGCTTTGAAACAAGAACATTCTTTGAGTAGAGGTGGAATACTTGCAGATGAAATGGGAATGGGGAAGACTATTCAAGCAATTGCTCTTGTCCTTGCCAAACGTGAATTCCAAGACATTTGTGAACCAGATCAATCCATACCATGTTCATCTAGCCTGTCTGCAATTAAAGGAACACTTGTCATATGTCCTGTGGTTGCTGTTACTCAGTGGGTCAGTGAGATTGATCGCTTTACTTTAAAAGGAAGCACCAAGGTGCTGGTTTATCATGGGGCTAATAGAGGGAGGAGTGGGGATCGGTTTGCAGATTATGATTTTGTGATAACTACATACTCTGTTGTTGAGAATGAGTACAGGAAGCATATGATGCCTCCTAAAGAGAGATGCCCATATTGTGGAAAATTATTTTTGCCGAGTAAGTTGATGTATCATCAAAACTATTTTTGTGGACCTGATGCTGTTAGAACAGAAAAACAATCAAAGCAAGCTAAGAAGAAAAGAGAAGTTACTAAAGGGAAGACCAAGGAATGCGACAGTAGAAAGATTTTGAAGGGTTCTATCAAGGAAAAGGGAGACAAAATGGGCATAGATATGGAAGATTCTGATGCTGTACCTGTGCGTAGCGATAAGTCATTTCTCCATGCTGTGAAATGGCAAAGGATCATATTGGATGAGGTCAGTTGTAATAATCGATTATGAATTTAATTTTTAAAACAGAAAATAGAAAGAGACATTTTATATCTCTTCATTGTTTTTATTAGTGCCACTTTCTTTATTTCTATAGAACACAAGTTTTCTTTTGTTTCACTATGGTTAGTTCTTATTCAGTGAGGGGAAAAAAGATACGAATGACTTATTGCTCAAACTAGGTCTTTTGACTTTAATTGATATTGTTTATTATTTTAAGGTATTGAGTTATGGAGTAAAGATCTTAAATTTGTTTATATCATGCCAGGCACACTATATCAAATCTAGACACTGTAACACTGCTAAAGCAGTTCTTGCTTTAGATTCTACCTACAAATGGGCGTTGAGTGGGACTCCCCTTCAGAACCGAGTTGGGGAGCTGTATTCTCTGGTATGTTTGCAGAGTTTTTTTTTTCTGATGTAAATCTGTAATGTATCAAGTTATCTTTTTAATTTTAATTTCAATTCTGTATGTGCAGATAAGATTCCTGCAGATAACTCCTTATTCTTATTACTTGTGCAAGGACTGTGACTGCAGGATTCTTGATCACAGGTATTATATCAAAGCTGTTCTGTGGTTTCCATAACATTACTCTGTTTTTCAAATATTTTATAATCATGCTGATATGTTATAGGAAAATATGCTGTAGTTTTTGTTATGCCTATTTCTTTTTGTTTTTTCTTGATAATTTAATAAATGAAGATTCTATATATGAATGAGGCAACTACTGGCTAGCAACATCTATCATGTTAGTGTAGGAGTGATCAGGGAAATAACATACATGTACATGTCGTCAGAGATTTTTAGAATGATTGTTTTCTTCTTGAATTGCTAATCACGTGTTAATATGCTCTGATTCCTTTGTGCAGCTCTAAAGAATGTTCAGTCTGCACTCACAGTTCTGTGCGACATTTCTGTTGGTGGAATAAAGTAAGTTATGCAGTCTGTTAATCCTTTTTTGTGTTCACCATGTTTGAGGCAGATACAAAAGAGAAACCAAATCTGCAAACTGCAACTTTGTGGTGAAATGTTTACGTGCTTTTAACTATTCATTTTTAATCTTGAATTAGTACGTTGCCACACCAATTCAATCTTTTGGAAATGGTGATTCTGGGAAAAGAGCTATGATATTGCTTAAACATAAAGTTTTGAAGAACATCGTACTAAGGCGCACAAAAATAGGCAGGGCTGCTGATCTTGCACTTCCACCTAGAATTGTAAGTTGTATTCAATGTGGTTGTGTTTGTTTTCAAATATTGAAAGAGTACATGCTTATTTATTATGCATTTCCTGCAGGTTTCTTTGAGAAAGGATTGCCTGGATATTAAAGAGCAAGACTATTATGAATCGTTATACAATGAAAGTCAGGCACAATTTAATACGTATGTCACATTCTTTTTCTTTCTTTTTTCTTTTCCATACAATGAAATCATTGTAAAGCAGATTTTTCTTCAAAGGAAAGAAGCTATTGGTAGGTATGAATTTCAGATCAGGTTATTCATGAAACAATCATGAAAGTAAAATTAATTGTAGGCATGCTTTTTTCTTAACATAGACAGTCTGACGAGTCAGTGTTCCATTTGAAAAATTACAAAGATATTGGTCCATCTATTCTGATTTTCCCTTTTGCACAACACCAATAGTTATTGGCCAAAATTTTGCTTTTGAATGGATACATTAATTCTGGTCTGGTTTCATTGGCATTCTTTCTTATTACAGATACATTGAAGCAAATACTCTGATGCATAATTATGCTCATATATTTGACCTCCTCACACGGCTGCGTCAGGTGGGTTATTTTTTCTATGGAAAAGAAAATATACTTTTCTGCCCTTTGCTTCTGCGTTCCATTTTTCCTTTCAGGTTTGGATAAATGTTGAAGTTATGCTTAATGATCATGGACATGTTGAAAATAGTGGCCTTATCTCTAATAATCTCAGATAACATTTTACTTTAAAATAACCACTGTCAGTAAACTTTGTGCTCATCGTAATGGCAGGCTAGAAAATCAGCATGGTATTGTGAAATAATTTCCTTTTAAAACCAAATAACTTTTTTGAAGCATTGTACCAGATTTTAATTGTATTTAATAATAATGTGTAGTCCAGCCTTTGTCTTTGACGCAAGAGCTGGGAAGTTTCCCTGTTTGCTAAAACATTCCAGATTTGTATTTTACTCTTGCTTAAATGTACAGGCTGTTGATCATCCATACCTGGTGGTATATTCTCAAAGTTCTAGTTCAAGAAGTGCAGTTATGGCCAATAACGCTACTACTGTTGAGCAAATTTGTGGTATTTGCCATGAGCCTATAGAAGACCTTGTTGTAAGTTTTTGCTTTTATTAAAACAAGTTTTGTGATTGTATTATTTCATTTAATTTAATTTTCTCCCTTTGCTAGTTATGCCTTTCCAAACCTTCTTTAGTTAATTGTAGTGTGTTAAAGTATTTAGTCATTATTGTTTCAGGTTACCTCCTGTGAGCATTCATTTTGCCGGGCATGCTTGATAGACTACTACTCTACTTCCTTGGGCCAAGTATCATGCCCTGCGTGCTCTAAATTACTTACAGTTGATTTAACACCCAACAAGGATGTCGGAGATCAGGCTAAAACAACAATTAAGGGTTTCAGATCCTCAAGCATTTTGAATAGAATTCACCTTGAGAACTTTCAGACGAGCACTAAAATAGAGGCTTTGGTATGTATCATTAAGTGTAGTTACTTGACAAATTATTTTTGGTTTATCCATAGGTCTAAAAGTTTGATTTAGATAGCTCTTGGTTTCTTTAGTCAAATGTTTTTTCTTTAGTAAAGCTTGAGTTTTAGAATGGTTGAGGATTATACTGGCATACCAAATTGATTGATTGCATATATTAAAAATTGCTGATAAATGGAGATTGACTATCTGTAGAGGCTGAAATGTAGGACATTCTTGGAAATTCAAATGAAGCTGCTTGGTAGGAAAATAATAGTTAGTAGATAGGATTATTAACTTCTTAATTATTCTTGTACCTAGTATCATTGAGAATTTTTTTGTTTTCTGAGTGGCAAAGGGAAGATTTGAGAAACTAATATTTGGCTAAATATTAAATAATAAGCTGAAAGATTGCGTATAACATTGTTGTGAAGAAAATAGTGCTATTATCAGTTCTTTTCTTCAATATCTTGTGTTCTGTGCTAATTTTTTACTATCTTGTTTTTGACTTTTACCTGAATGGATGGTTGCAGAGAGAAGAAATAAGATTCATGGTCGAAAGGGATGGTTCTGCCAAAGGGATTGTTTTTAGCCAATTCACATCATTCTTGGATCTTATAAACTACTCTTTACACAAGGTAATTTAATCGTCAGCTCTTGATTAATACACCTGAATTGCTTTGGGATGATAATGTTATGTGCTAGTTGCAGTCTGGAGTATCTTGTGTTCAGTTGAATGGAAGCATGTCATTGACTGCTAGGGATGCTGCCATTCGGAGATTCACTGAAGATCCAGATTGCAAAATTTTTCTCATGAGCTTGAAGGCTGGGGGTGTTGCACTCAATTTGACGGTAGCTTCACATGTAAGCAATCGTTATTTTGACATTGTGTGTCAATCCTTTTTGTATTCTTTTTGGAATTTGAAATTGTCAATAAATTCACGTTTTTCACATTTGTTTGAATTTCTATTCTCATCCAATGTTCGTTGGAGCTGCTTTTACTACTTAATGTTTTCGTGGCAAACATTTTTTTTCTCGTCTCTTTTGTCATGGTTCAGTTTAAGTCGGCTAATTGTGGCCTTGTTTCTTGGGCATGGCAGGTCTTCCTTATGGACCCTTGGTGGAACCCGGCCGTAGAGCGCCAGGCTCAAGACAGAATTCACCGAATAGGGCAATATAAACCTATAAGGTTCTATTTCTTGCTCTAGTTCTATCCAATTAGACAGTAATAATTGGAAAAAGTTGCGTAAAAACATGCAGGTTGTTCCTTTCTTTATGAACTGACTTTTTTTCATCCACAGAATTGTGAGGTTTGTCATCGAGAACACAATCGAGGAGAGAATTCTGAAACTCCAAGAGAAGAAAGAACTCGTGTTTGAAGGGTAAGTGTGATGAATGCTTAGGGGTTGAAAGATGCTGGACATCTTTCTATGCTGACTTTTTTTATCCTCTTTCTTAACAGGACTATAGGTGGGTCTTCTGATGCTCTGGGGAAATTAACAGAGGCAGACTTGAGATTTTTGTTTGTCACCTAAGCAGGCTTGTTTTGTTATGTCGACAAGAAAAAAAATTGTGGATGCTTCTGATCATTCATTTTGCAGAACTAAATTTTTTATTTATATAGAAAAATACTTAGAGGCGCTTGCGCCGTACAAGGATGCCATGCATTTTGATTTTGCGACATTCCTTGATCTATGTTGTGACCAAAAGTAACTGCGTAAATAGGCACATAGGCTATTAAGAAAAAGCTGACTTTACTTGTTGAATAGTGGGATTTTGAATCTAAGGTTTTCTATTTCGATAGTGGAAATGTTAAATATTATTTTGTAGAGATTTTCAAGAAAACTTTGTACCAATGACCCTTTGTTAATTATATTACTAATTGCTTTGTTTTTTGCTTTTTCGTTTTACGGTTCATGCTGCCTCAAGTGATGCCACCGTTGAGAAGTAGCAAGGTGTTGTCCTAATTCCATTTTAGACGTTATTCACTGTAATAACCTTCAACTACTTCAAGTGGTACTAATATAAATAATAAATCAGCAACTTAACTATTGCATAATATTATTTCACGCAATTTCATAGTGATACTAATTATTGGGAAGTGAATAATTCAACAACTTAATTATTGCATGATATTCCACCCTATATTTTAACTTCATTCCCCTTTTTATTGAAATGAGCTCCTTCATTCCTCTTTTCCTTCTTTTCTAATATTAGGATGTCCGTGTATTTTGTTAATATTTGCGGTTTTATTTTTTCTACTTCTTTTAATTTATATTTTATTTTTTTATTTCTAATTGTTTCTTTGAATACTAGTCGTGTAATTGAGATTGTTTTATAACTGAGTATCAATAATTTGACTTTTCCAGATGCTCATCGAAAACGTTGATTTTATTTTATATTGAAATTTGTCCTAAATAGTTGAAAATAAATTTAAATATTTTTGAACTTTTTTTGTTATTTTTTAAATTTCAAATTTATTTTGCTTCCTTTTATTTTTTTAAAAAAATCTAGTTTCTCTTGTACAATGTTTTGTTCTTGAGAGTAAATTATCCTCTTAAATAAAACAATTAAACTTTTTTCAATGGTTTAACTAGAAGAAAAACAAATTAAAATTAAATTTTTATATAGAATATACCATATTACATGAATATATTAGATCAGAAAAAATAATTAAGGATACTTAACTCAGTTGATTGAACAGGATGTCGCGATTATAAGCTTGCCGACATGTCTTCAATTTCTAAATATTGCAAAAAAAAAAAAAAAATCTAAAATTAACGCTGTTCAATTTGGTTTATCAATTTTATATAAGGTGTTGTTTTTACAGGGACAATGATTAAAAAATTAATGCAAAAGTGTATTATAAATCAAAGAAAGCCTATTTTCAAGTATCTAATATTATTTTAAATTATTTAAGGTGGTCAGAAGATATTATTTTATAATTCTATGATATTTAATAATACATTTTATTCAATTTTAGGTAAAGAAATCATTAGTATGAAACGTTTATCACTTTTTCTCAAAACTAATATTTGTAGTAAAACATGACTAATACTTTTTAGTAAATATTTTTTCATAACTACAAATGTAAAAGCTTTTAAGTGTATTAACAAAATTTTATTGGGTGAAATACATTCCACACATCACTTCACAAATACATTTTTTTTAATTTAATTATTCTTAAAAAATGCATGTCGATTTTGATTTCAAGTTTATTGAGATAATTTTGAGATGCTGTTTGTTTTGAAGTTGAGAGTACTGTCATTATTTTATTTTAAAAACACAATGATGTAATAAAATAATATTTAAAAAAATATATATTTTAAGAAAACGACTTACGTGATTGATTAAGAATGAGAAAGAAAGAAAAGAGGAAGGTGAGAAGATGTGCGTGGACCGTTAGGCAATAAAGAGGAAAAAGGGAGGGAAATACTGAAATGACGAGATTACCCTTTCCCATTCCCCTTCCCATACCCACCTCTACCGCCATTATGTCGACTCCTCCGAGTTGTGTGCTCTACACGCTCTTCCACACTCACCCCACGCGCTCAATTCTCGCCCCTTAATACCCCTCACTCAATTCTAGGGTTCACATTCCCTTTCCATCCTAAGCGATCCACCACACCAATCGACAAAGGGAGCAACATGTTGCAGCTTCTCTACGCCGTCATTTTCGCCCAAATGTTCGTCATCGTTTCCTTCCTCTTCAAAACTCCGGCCAGGAAGCTAGTCATTCTCACATTGGATCGCCTCAAGCGCGGCCGCGGCCCCGTCGTCGTTAAGACCGTCGCCGCCACGCTGCTCGTGGTGCTCGCTTCCTCGCTCTACAGCATCGCCAAGATCCAGCGTCGGAGCCTCGACGCTTCCGTTGTTAACCCCACCGACCAAGTCCTCGTCTCTAAGCACACGCTCGAAGCTTCTCTTATGGGTAATCTACTTTCGTTTATATGCAATTTCGTTTCTCTTATGCGTGCTGTGCTTTGGAATTATATATCTGGAAAATTAATTCATGGTGACTCTGATTTACCTTTGTGATATTACAAATTATGATTCTTACCTTGTTTCTCAGTAAAATAAAAAAAGAATATAAAAATTCGGTTAAACTGTAATGTAATGTAAGTGTATGTTTTAGGAAATGGTCGTTTTTTCCCTTCTATTATTAGTAAACATAAATAAATGTATGTGTGTATGTTTTCTTCACTCGCATCCAATAACAAACTAAACTGTTATTTATAGTAAGTTTATTGACTTTGTAGTATAAAAGTCAAACAAATATGATTTAGATTCATTCAGATAATATATTTTTCTAATCAAACTGCCATTAAGATCATGTTTCTAATAAACTGGTAAGGACTTTAATCCTGACAGTCTAACTCGAGTATGGAATAAACTTTGTTGATAGGAAATTATGCTCTCGAGGTTTCAAGCCATATCTTTCTTTGTTTTCGGTGATGGCAAATCTATACTAATAGTATGGTTACAAATATTGTGATTGAAGTTTATACTCATTTTTTTAGTTTAATTATCATGTATGTGTAGTTATTTTTGAATTAAGTTTCAAGATAATTATTATAAGAAAAATATTTTATATTATCTAAATATGACTTCTAAAGCAGTTATTATAAAATCAGTAAACAGTACATGATAGCGTAAAATAGTTTACTTTATTTTGTTATAGAAGTTTATAAAAGTCAACTTTCATTGTCATAATTTTTTTACTGAATGATAATTTGCACTGTCACACAAGAAGTGTATTTTAATAAAGTCGTTCATTTTGAGGAATTGTTTTTATCTAGAACTAATATTTGCCTGGTGTACCAAGTTATTTGATATGATGGGTTTCTATTTTTCCTATAATTTCAGTTTCATTTCTAAAACCATTCCGTGTTGTGTAATAGCAGTGGAAATTGATATTTGACATATATGCTGATGTGGGCAGGGTTTGTGCTGTTCCTGTCTCTGATGATAGACAGATTGCACCATTACATCAGAGAGCTTCGGTTACTGAGGAAGACCATGGAAGCTGCTAAGAAACAGAGTCGAAGTTTTGAGGATGGTAAAAGTGTCAGTGCAGCTGAGCACAAGGCTTTGGTGGAAGAAATTTCCGGATTTAAGGCCGAAGTTGAGAAACTGGAATCTGAGTGTGAAGTAAAAGCAACCAAGGCTAAGACCTTGGAGGCTGAGGTGGAGGCTCTTAGAAAGCAATCCGAGGGGTTTCTAATGGAATATGATCGGCTCTTGGAAGACAATCAGAATCTTCGGAGTCAGTTGCAGGCTATTGACCACAGTCCTTCCCATGCTGTTAACAAAAAGAGCACCTGAAGTTTCAAATATGCTAAAACAATTTTCTTCTTTGATTCAGTTGTTTCTGCTGAGTGGTGCGTGTTTGCATTAGATAAATAGGTCACAATAGAAAGAGGAGAGAGGTGTTATGCCTATTGAGTGAGTTGATTATACTTAAAACACCTAATATAGATATATACGAACGCTATTAGGCCATGTCTGCAGTATATGATGAGGATAAGAAAATAGGATGGTTAATAGTGTAAAAACTATACTATGAAATATTTGGTGTTATTAACATACAGGCTTATTGTGTATACAAATATAATTTTTCTGAAGTTATCCTTCTGCGTAAAAACTTAAGTGAAAAATAAACCTCCAATGGTTTGTTTTCTCTTGGTTCTTTTACTGCTAGTCTGAGGAAAACATAGAAATCTGGTAAAGTATTTTTCAGCTTAAATTCTTTTTGGTGTTCTTTTGTTTTATGTTTTGGGGCGGTGGTGGGGCATTGTGCCATGGACAAGATTAACGGGAGTTACACAAAGTAACACCACAATCAAAGAATGGGTTCTATAGCTTGATGGAATTGATATTGCTCTCATAGTTGTACTCCTTAATCAGGTAACTTAGAGGGTTAACGTTCATGCTAGATACGCAATCGAATTAGCAGATGGAATTGAGTGAAGATCAAAAGGGTTATCATCATTAAATAATGGTGAAAGTCTTATGAATAAGACAATTTCATCAACTGATTACTTCATGTCATTCTTCTTGTTTGAGTAAGCTTCTGACAGCAACCAACGACGTAGATAGTGTATGAAGTTCCAACTTTCAGAGCAAGTATTAAACTTAAATAATGATGATGTGTTACGGTTGCTCTGTCACGGTGTCTCTACTCTCAATACTTGTCACTTTTTCCAACACTATCCTTCGGATTGAAGATTTTTTTTGGTCCATTGTTCAATGTATTTGAAAGAGGTTGAACATTTGGATAAAAAATATTCTACATTCTGTCATCTCTAACTGGGCCTTATTGGAAGCACAGTTAGAGCTCATAATGGCGTGTTCTTTACGTTTAAACATATCACCTAACCTTTCAAAAGCCAACCCAAATAGAATTACCACCATATTATAAGATTTTCTTAATGTAAACTATATAACAAACGAGATTTCAACAGAGACTTTTTTTTTCTTTAATAACTGTTTACTGATATGCAGGGTAAGTATTTTTTATGGATAGAAACCTACATTGTTCGACAATACTTAAATCATTTTCTACATGTCCACGCCCATCCCTTTCTACTAACGGTTCAAATTGTGCCTCTTTTCTTTGTACTTTTTCTGTTGCGTAACCTTTGAAGAACCTACCCATAGCAGGCACCTAGACCTACAATTCCCATATGCATATCAAATAAACCAGATTGGAGTATCTGAGAACCAATGCTAAAAGCGAATGCAGAAAACAATTAAGCTGGAGATGATTTGTGCGGATGGGCTTAAAAGAGCAAACGGCAAAGACAATTCATGATTCTAAACTCTTGAGGCCTAAGTAGTATAGATGCTTCAGAAGAAGGGCATCTCAATAATGTGATTAGAGTTGTTCCTTTTTGGATGGGGGTTTGACAGCAGTGCAACTTTTTGGTAATAAACTAATGAATTGGAATTTTGAACCAAGCCACTCCCTAGATTGACCAAATTTACTCTGCTACTAATTTAGGGAGGTACCTATTCTCTAGCCATAAAAGATTAAAACTTTTGTTTGTATTTTGGTGAGTAGGCTCTGTGGTCTGCATATTCGCTCGTATAAACATAAATCAACCTATAGGGCATTGACCAAATTTCGTGAATGCAACTATTTCAACTAGTTATGCGTGCTATTTGCATTTCATGAATTGGTATTTATCATGATGTACCAACTTTGACATCAACCCTCACCCACCTAACGTATATTTGTTGCATATTCGCTTTGCTATTAAAACTACGACCTGTTTTATTATATAGGTTGGGTATGGTAGAGGAGTTTGATCACTAGTTTAACCTTCTAACTAATTGGATTTTTATTTCTAGACCTACCAAATACCATTCACAGATTAATAGTTGGCAAAACAGATGCCATGCCCACCAACACCATAAGAGGACAATCACTCTTCCTTTCCATTACACTCATTCAACCAACACAAATTAAGATCTGAGAGGTTGGGAGTTTAAACACAGAACCACCACCTGGGGCCTCCTCTCCTCTGCTTGCATCCTCTGTTTCTCTGCCCTTTATCCATTCATTTTTTTTAATTCTACTATTTCACCCAATAAAAGAACTTCGCTTTTTGCATTGGCTTTGGGAATTAAGCCAAATGTGAAACGTGCCCACAAAACATTAATCGCGTTAGGCCCGTGGCCGAGAAAGGTCATTGGATATTAACTGCACCACTGACATCTAATGTTCTCCACACTGATGGGAAAATGAAAAAAGTTCTCCAATTGTTCATTTATAAAAACTCAAATGTTGAAGGGAGAACCATCTCACCTATGCCTCCCTCAAAATTGAAACTATCAACTGCAACGCTAACATCACTACATTTATAATAATCATCACAAAAATAATCACTAATTCTAATATTAACATCAAAATCCAACCCTTCACAAGTTGAAGCCCCTGCTGCTTCACTACCCCTAGTTGTGATCCAATTTTCATCACCCAACTCCCAAATTGGATCCTCTGAACACAAAGCCAGCCTTCTGATCCTACCCTTGGGAGACTCATCCGAACTTCTAATCTGAACCACATTGCCAGGCTCAGAGGCACACCCTGCCTCTGACTCTGCCTCTTCCACAGAATTCCAAAAGCCCTGCTCAAGAATACTTGTTGGAGAACATGAATTAGATTGCTGAATTTCCTTATCATTGGAACTGAATTCCCCGAGAAACGGATGCTTCAGAAGCTCACTACAACTCCATCTCTCTTTAGGATTCCTCCTAAAACACTTCCCCAAGAAATCCTTTGCCTCTTCAGACAGAAAGCTTGGAATCTCAGGAACCTCATTGGAATATGCAACACGGTACAGCACAGTGACAGGGTCTTCTAAATTAGGCCACGGCGCAAACCCAGTAGCCATTTCAACCACAGTGCACCCAAGCGCCCATATATCAGCAGGGTACCCCTGCTCCTCCCCACGCGCCACCTCTGGAGCCATGAACATTGGCGTGCCTCCGATCGCCGCCACCGGAGACTCGTTCAACAACTTTGCACATCCAAAATCCCCAATCTTTGCTCCATCTTCTCCAATCAAAATGTTGCTACCTTTAATATCACAATGCACAACACCCTTATTATGCAAGTACTCCAGCCCCTGCAGGACTTGTCGAACGTAGTGCACGATGGTCGGCGCGCTGAGCCGGCCACCTTGCCGATGAATTTCCTGCGAGAGAGTTCCAAAGGGCATGTACTCCATGTAGAGGTTGAACCATAGGGTGTTGCTTTCCTCTGTGGTGTTACAACCTTTGTAGGTAACTATGTGGGGAGAAAACAGAGAAGACAGAATCCTCTGTTCTCTCTGCAGCTTTTCTGAGTTTGATGGTGATAACTCTGCAGTCTTGACGGCGGAAACAGTGGAGGAGTGGGCGGAGGTGGCGGAGGTGGCGGTGTAGACGGTGGCTGATGAGCCACGTCCTATGATGAAGCCTCTGGTCCACTCCATACTGTGTATTAGGCTCTGTCTTAGAGAGTGCAGAGTCTTGGGTTTGCAATTGCGGCATTTATATAATAAATAAGGACACACTTTTGGTTTCAGTTAAAGGGTTTATTTTACTACTTTATTTAGTGTTGGTATAAAAGTTGAAAACAAAACCTATATTTCATCTATATCTCCTAAGGAAATTCTGCCAATAAATAACACTTGCTTTCTGCTAATCTTTTACCTAATAAGTTAAGAGACACAGTTGACAATACACAACTTTTATTGTAATATTTATTTTATTTCACATTTAAAACACTTATTGTAAAATCCATAGTTTTATAACGAGATAAGACTTAACTTTTTTTTTAATTTTATCTATAAATGTGTCTTATATAATTTTTGACTTAAATATGTTTTTTTTTCTCTATATTATAATATAAAATTATTTTTTTAATTTAAATTTTAAACCATTTATATATATATAGTTTGAAAATGATTGGAATTGGTTCTTTTATAAATGTAAAATAATTATTAATTTTTTTTAATTCTTTGTTATTTTTGATTGTAAACTGATATTCAAGGTATTTCTAATGTGTTTCGAACGAACTAATTCCAAATATAAAATGATAGTAAAAAAAAATATACTTAACCCATAATTATTAGATTAGTTGGTTAGCTTAATTGGTTAAGGTTAATGCTTTTTTCTTTCTCCTATAAAGGTGAGTGTTCCTTGAACGGGAGTGTATAGACGTGGCTTGATTTGGGTGGCTATGGTATTGTAGTGGTGAGGACAAGAAAGAATGAATGAAGTGTTTGAGTGTGTTGGTCTGAATTAATAGATGGGTTTGGATTTATTTTGGTGTAAGAGGTAAGAGTTTGGGTTAGGTAGATGATAAGAGAGGATTCATTGTTTTGTATAATACTTAGCTACACTTTCAAAAAGTGAACATGGGAGGTTCTAGGGGGTGGGTTCAACCACCAATATGGTTCAACTTTAGTATTTTCTTTTCCATCTACAAACTTTTCTTTTTGGTTTCTATTGTTAATGGGAACATACAAGGTTGACAAATTACAATTACATAGGCTGAAACAAATACTAGACAACACGTGTGCCTTTTGTTAGAAGTCAAATTCCAGATAGATAGAGAGAGAGAAAGAAATTCATTGTTTTTTGCAGTGTTCTTATGTCAAATATTAGTGTTAACCTTATCCTAATTTGCTATTTTTTCCCCTTAAACAAGCAATAATAGAACTCTCATGGACCCAGTTGGAGTTAGAGTTACATAAACTCTGATGATTGATTTCCCATTAACAGAAGTCAAAATAATTATAAAATGAGTTAGCAGTAGGTGGTTTTTTGACAGTGGGAATAAACTGATCTCAGACTTTTAATGTTTTGTTTTTATATTCCTGATTTGGAAATGTATAATTAAGAAGGTCCTGCAAAAGTGCATATGAATTGATGTTGGATTGGGATGATATTTTCCGTGTGGAGAATGAATCTTCTGCAGCTTTAAAAAACCAAAGGGTTGAAACTCATTGAAAGCTGAGTAGTACTAGAAGAGTTTGGATTGGGCAACACTCTGCGAAACTAACACCATTTCCAATTTCTTTTATTATATTTGCATTTCAATCATTTGGCATTATAATTTTTTCATGAAAAAGTGCAACGTACTTTAATAAGTTGTTGAAAACTTTCTGAATGATCTTAGCTTTATTGGCAGTGGCCAGAAAAACGAACCCCAAAGTGCCAACTGCTACTTTACTCCACGCTTACTTCTAGAAGATGGACAGAGATGTGGATTGGTTAATCCAGAAACAACCCTTCTAATGCCTGCTTTTTACTTATTACTATCTCCCAAGCAAAGCAATCATCATAATTTTATACTCGCACTTCGCAAAATAAATGAGAAAGAAAAATTATATATATATATATATATATATATATATATATATATATTAATAGTTGATATTTGATTGGAAAAAATAAATAAATTGTTGTTCATCCTTTCTTTTTGTTGGAGATCTCACATCGACTAGAGATTACGACATTTCATTGTATATAAATGGTTGCAACCTCATCTCATGAACCAGTTTTATGAGGTTGAGTTAGACTTAAAGTTCGTTTCTTAATATGGTATTAAAGTCATTTCGAGTCTATCCTAGCGAGTGTTTGTTGGGTTTATCAGTCCACACACGAGCTGTCACTCTTAGCGTAAGGGGTATGTTAGAGATCCCACATCGACTAGAGAGAGTCGATTTTATGGGATTGAGTTACACTTAAAATACACTTCATAATACTTTACACTATTTCCTATAGTTAAAATACCCTACTTTTTTATTTCAATTTTGACCTAGAACTATCATATGGCATGAAACAATAGGATGAATGTATGTGATTTGGCTTTACTAATCAATTATGGAAAAAAAGTGTCATTTCATAAACAAACAAAAGAAAAAATCATTGCAAGGTGGGTGTGGCATTGACATTACATTGATTAACCATCTTTTAATTTGATAGAATGCATAAGAAGTGATGTAAAATGCATTGACACATTAATATGGAGATTGAATTAAGCATGATGGTATTATTAAAGTTAGGGGGGGTTTGGTTTGGTAAGTTGTTTGGGTGGTGTGAGATAGAAGAAAGTACTTAAAAAGTGCTTAAGAGGTTGAAATAGGAAATGAGAGAGAGTGAGAAGGTGGGAGTAGGAGGTTGGAAGAGGGGTTAAGTGTGGATTTATGTGTTACTTATTTAGGCAGCAAGCAAAAGCATAAAGCCAATTAAATCCTCTACAGTTACCCAATAACTAACTTCCAAATACTATATTTCTTTCAAATAACATCAATTACTTGGACCACTGTACCTTCTAAAATTCAATTTCAATTGTTAGTGAATAGATTCAATTTTTGTTAAATAAGTTATATTTTTTATAAAAATGTATTATTTATTCTTTTTATTCCATCATTACAATTAAATATTATATTTATGGGATTTGTTGAAATAAATAAAAAAGATAGAATGAATGAATTAATGAGGTGAGTTGGATGGTGGTGGTGAGAGTGAGGGTGGAAAGATGGTTGGATTGGAGCACACGCAAGTCACGTGGTCCTCTTTTCTCGGTTTTTTTATTTATTTTTGGTTTGTTTGGGTGAAAAGGGTTTTTGTTAGTAATTACGTTACGGGATACACAACAAAAGTGGGCCCGTTACGGACACGTAGAGAACACGTGTGAGTTTAAAACACCACGTTTTATATTTGGATACACCAACGTTCCCATGTGTTTGGTGCAACAACGCACTGTACTTTTTTCCATGACTCAAATAAATATATGTGAAAACAATATAAATACCTTTTTAAATATTATATACTGACAATAATTTAAAAAATATTTCTTCTTTTATTACGGAAACAAGCCGTTAACTTTTTCACAAAACTCACACATCACTATGAACCTTCGCATCTTAGATAGGTTAATATTCCCAAAATTCAACAACTATCTATCATTACATAAACTATATCATTGAAATAAGAAAACAAGAAACCAAACCCATGTATAATAAATACAAAACAAACTTTCAACAAAACTATACCAAACAAAAATAGGGAATTAATTAAAATCTTAGAGAAAAAAATTAGACTACTAATATAGATCATATAATATCACTTAAAATTTAACTTATCGTTAGTGTTAAGATTAACAAATTTATCTGCACAATAATTTTCTTCCTCTTCCTCCACAGATCAAAAAATAATAAAAGCAAAGAAAAAAGTTTTACATAATAAAATAGAATCACGTTCAATTTAAATACACTTATATTTTTACTTCTATTTATAAGAAAATGGTATATAAGAAGATAGTAAGAAAAATGATCACTCTAAAATATAAATAACTTTCTCTCTCTAAATTACAAGTTAATTATGTGATGATCCACTAATCATGTGATTCTATCATAATTGCATATAATTGTGTATAATTTGATAATCATTATTTCCTTAATATTGCTTCGCAGCGTCAAAAAATGTTCCTTACCCATGGTCTTCGTAAAATTATTTGAGCGCGGTATGAAGGACTGATTATCCTGGCTTGTAATTTTTCTCCCATAATGTGGCAGTCTATCTCGATGTGTTTTGTGCGTTCATGAAATACATACTAGGTTTGTTGTTATATGCAAGACCGTTGGATTGTCACAGAAAAGTCGAGTTGGCAAGTTACATGACACCTTTAAGTCTTGCAACAAATATCGTAACCAAACTATCTCCAAACGAGTATCGCGCGATATTCTGCTTCTGCAGATGATTTTGATACATTTGTCTGTTTTATGGACTTCCATGAGATAATAGAAAAACCAAGAAAAATGCAATACCTAGATACTGATCTCCGAGTGGTCTGACAACCTCCCCAGTATGAGGTCGCAATAAGCTGTCAATATCAAATTATTATCGGATGACAATAACAATCCTTGTCCCGGTAATTCTTTGATGTACTTTAGGACTCGAATTGCGACATCCCAATGAGGTTTTCGTGGAGCTGGTATATATTGACTTAGGGTCCAAATCGAAAACACTACTATGTCAGGCCGAGTAACCGCGAGATATCAATCGTCCCACAAGTTGCCTGTATTTGACTGGATCCTTTAATAACTCTCCATTGTCCGGTGTGAGTTTTAAGTATTGCTCCATTGGGAATTTGTATGGACGAGCACAATCTCATATCCTATAAATATCAAGCACATATTTTCTTTGTAACAGGTAAACACCAGCTTTGGAACGGGAAAATTCAATCTCTAGAAAATATTTTAAGTCTCTAAGATCTTTAATGTGAAATGCTACAGATTTAATCACATGAGAAAATGTTGAAAACCATGTTAGGGATTCTTGTTTGAGATCATAAAGGATTTGTTGAGTTGAGTCGACATACAATGTTTTCCTTGTCGACGATGCTGGGTGGCAAGTCCATGTAAATAATTTGGTGCAATTTTCCATGTAAGAAGGCTTTTTGCACTTCCAACTGGTGAATAAACCAATTTCTGGCTGCTGCAATGGTGAGGAGACACCTCGAAAGTTGTCAATTTCACTGTTGGTGAAAAAGTTTCGCAATAGTCGACACCTTCAATCTGAGTGTACCCATTTGCGACAAGGCATGCCTTATATCTGTCGATGTTGTCATCTGATTTGTACTTTATTTTATAGACCCATTTGCATCTGATGGGTTTCGGCCCAACGGGTAATAGTGTCAAGGTCCACGTTTTAGCTGTAAGGCGGAAAGCTCTTCGTCCATTGCTTTTTGCCAATTTGGATCAAGGATAACTTGAGCGTAAGTGTGAGGTTCTTTGGTGTCTGTGATGTGAGCAAGATATGCACTATGTGTAGAAGAAAATCGTGAATTAGATATCTTGCACTATGTGTAGAAGAAAATCGTGAATTAGAAAGAAAATGATGCATAGGATACCTGGTTCCATTCGGTTGGTCTTGGGTAGTGGTTGAATGATTGGCTTGGTCGTTACGTAGTCTTGATGTCAAGAAGGTGGGGTTGATGTGTGACTGGATCGTCAAACAGGAAGGTCAGTTGGAGAAGGTTCAATAATGGGTGCTAGACTTGCTGATGGGAGAAGAAGGTTGGTCTACTGGAGGTTTAGGTGCATTGTAACGAGCAGGAGAAGATGGTGGATTGAGTGAATGTTGGACAAGAGTGAGGATTGCGTCCGATACTGTTCCCGACTTGTAAAAAAAGTGTTTGCATCTATATCAAATAATTTGTACCATTTTTTACTGTGAGGATAACCAATGAAGATGCATTGTCGAGCGCGCGAATCAAATTTTTGCTTAGGTGAAACAACAGTTGCGTAACAGAGGCAACCAGAAGTTTTTAGGTGAGAAAGTGAAAGTGGGTGATTATATAGCAGCTCAAAAGGTGATTTATTTTTTAGTAAAGGTGATGACAAACGATTAATGATATATGTGGCGTTTAAACACATTCCCCAAAATTCTAATGGTAAATGGGACGGAAATAGGAAGACTCGTGTTGTGTTTAAAATGTGTCTATGTTTGCGTTCTACTACTCCATTTTGTTGAGAAGTGTAGACGCAAGTGCGTTGACATGCAATACTTTTTTTAGAAAAAAATTACGCATTAAAACAAATCTCAATCCGTTGTCAACGTGGATGGTTTTAATAGATGCATGAAATTGATTTTGTGCAAATGTAATGAATGATTCTAAGAGATGTTGGGTTTCAGATTTGTGATTCATAAGAAATAGCCAAGTATATCTAGTATAGTAATCGATTATAGTGAGAAAAAAACGTTTTCCAAAATGAGTTGGGGTTTTATGAAGACCCCAAATGTCACAATGCAATAGATTAAATAGTGAATGAGATTTTATTCTGCTTAAAGGAAAGGGTAACCTTGTCTGTTTAGCTTTGGGACAAATACTAACATTATTATGAATGGAAATGAGATTGTTACTGATAGGTAGTAATGAAGATGCAAGTTGTTGTACACGCACCAGAGAAGGATGTCCGAGACACTTGTGCCATAAATCAGGGTCGATCGAAATTTGAGGTGCGCGGGCTTGGTTTGGAAGATGGGACATGTAGTATAAGTCTGCGTATTGTTTACCCGAGTCAATCATCCTCCTGTAGCCAAGTCCTCCAAAACGCAACCATGTGAAAAAAGAAGACACAACAATTTAGTGAACTGATTATCTTACTAACGGACATGACATTTAAATTAAAAGAAGGAACTAAAAGAACATATTTAAGAGTGATATTGTCATTGAATTTAATCGTGTTTGTAGATGAGATGGTTGCAGTTGAGCCTGTGGGCAGATTAACATTTAATGATGATGAAGTGTGTGTGAAAAATTGTGAATTAGATGCAATGTGATCGGTTGCTCCGCCATCCAAAATCCATGGTTTCGTAGAAGCAGAAGCAAAATCAATAGACGAGTTATGGACAAACAGACCTGCAACGTTTATATAAAAACGTCACTTTTATTGTCGAGCGAGTAAACAACATTTGTCAATTGTTGCATTTTCTTGGCAGGTAGTGAAGTCTTGTACCAGGTTTCCATCGGACTCGTTACTCTGGTGCCTTCTTTGCCAGACATATCTCTTATTTAGCGGATAAAAATGGAGAGTCTATCAGAGCACCAAGATCGATGCTCTAATATCATATAAGAAATTTGTATATTAAAAAAGATGGTAAGAAAAAAATGGTAATTCCTTATTCTCTCTTGTGTGTGTTTACATCAAAACTAGTTGATCATTCTTTCGCATATATTCCTATTCAAGAAATCCAACGATGACATTATGTTGGTTGTAGTTCATAAACTCTCAGATTATTTCAAATCCACGAGAACCTCATATGACAACAACTTTTCATGTATTACGATATAATCTTAGTCTATTCTTTTCTAGTAATAATCAAATTGTTATCAAAGCTTGTTCTGATTTGGATTGAGGAACGTGCATTGATTCTAGAAGGTTTATCACTAGTTATTGTGTGTTTATGGAAAACTCTTTAATTTCATGGAAGTCTAAAAAATAGTCTGCAATGTCCAAATCTTCTTTAAAGGCAGAATATGGAGAAATAACTTTGTGAACTTCAGTGGTTACACTATTTATGCCATGATTTGCATAACAAAGAATCCAAAATATAGAGCACAACTTTGTGAACTTCAGTGGTTACAATATTTGTGCTATGATTTGCATAGAAAAGAATTCACGTTTTATGAGAGGACGAAACACATTGAAATTGATAGTCATTTCGTTTTGACTAAACTTCAAGAAGGTCTCATTCATTTAATATTCCAGTTTTTTTCTTTAATCAAGTGATTGATATGTTGATCAAACCTCTGCATCCTCATTTATTTTGTGACAACTTATCCAACCTGAACATGAAAGATATACATGCTTATTATATGATAAATATGATCTCATAATTTTTAGATTTTCAATTGTAACTACTTTTTCAATTGTAACTGTGTTTTATTAATTGTAACTGTAATTGTTTCATCAGTTGTAACTGTTGTATTAGTTAATTATAATTTCTCTATCGGTAAACTCTAACTTCTCTTTTTTATGTGCTATATAAATATACTACTCAATAATGTAAGGGAGTAACTTGATTAATAAAATATATCATTTTCTTTTTCTCCCTTTTCTCTTTTTTCTCTAAATGATATATATATATATATATATATATATATATATATATATATATATATATATATATATATATATATATTTTATTTTTTATTTTATTTTTTTTATATATATTATTTATTATTTTTT
>Ga0123342_1002004_pt1 | contig 34184 bp, 18 predicted proteins | sample Turbeawhitnodule_FD_89960 | JGI IMG/M metagenome (GOLD analysis project Ga0123342, IMG submission 89960) | Root nodule microbial communities of legume samples collected from Mexico - Turtle bean Mexico white nodule | ecosystem: Host-associated > Plants > Roots > Nodule | place: Mexico: Nepantla... | reverse complement strand
TCATCCATATAGAAAAGGTTATCACCGCAAGCTTAATCAATTTAACCAAAGGACTACCATCACTCTTAATAAAAGAAAGTAGATCATCCTTATTAGAGAAATGAGAAGTAAGAAAAATTTGTCAAACCCAACTCCAAATATGCAATGCGTTAGAACATTCAAAAAATTAGATGTTGAATAGATTTCTCATGGTTTTCACAAAGCGTACACATAGAACATATATGCAAACCCCCTTATTCTGAATATGTTGATCTGTAAGAAGTTCTCCATGAAAAAGTGTAGGAGAAAGTGTAGGAGAAAGAAAAATAAACATTGATATTACTTTATTACTTCATTACTTTTACATATTCAAAATTATATTATCATCGACTTTCTAATATTAAATTCGTGATAGTTAGTCTCACTCATTAAAATTCATAAAGTTTGGTAAAACAAATTAACCAGATTGATAAAAAAAAAAAAAAAACCCGTGTGTACTCAATTTTATATTAAATTCTCTTGATAGAAATTCCATGGTATCTTGAATATGTTGAAAAGAAAATGGTGGGAATAGGCCAAACTTTTGCTTTCAAATCACGTACCCGTCAAACAGATTATAAAAGTCAAAATCTACATGCTCATCGTCATCGTCAAACTATTCATCTTCCTTACTTACCTCTACTATTATTTCGTTTCTTAAGAACAGTTTATATATTTTTTCTTCTTCCAAATTATCTCACTAAGATATTTTAAAAACAATAATTAAAAAAAAAATTAACAACTCATTGGGATTGAGTTTCTCACTCCATAATAAAAAGAAGAAAACTTAAGCAGGAATTCAGGATATTAATGATTCTTAATGTGAAGTTGGAGAAGGCCTAATTGTGGGTGCTTTTTAATACAGTTTCATATATTTTTCAAATACTTTCCAAATTGAAATCACATGAATCCGCTTTATAGGCTCAAAGAAAGGCGTGAGGAACGCAGTGTTGGAAAACTCAAACTCCACCCACTTGCTTCAGTGCGTGTCTACCTCCCCAATGGACCCCTTCATACTCCTCCACCCTTTCCCTTCACATTCATCACAAACATCAAAATTCACATAATTCCAACTACACCATCTCTATGCCCATATCCTCAGAACTCCCTGAGGAAATGGCCATCACCACCAAGTTCAGAAAACCCACTTCACCTTCAAACTTTTACTTCTGCACCACTCTTTTCTTCGTTGTCCTCTTCACTATACCCGTTCTTTTCCTCCTCCATACCCCAACCACCACCTCCATATGCACCACCCTTGCTTCATCCCAAAATAAAACTTGGTCAGGTGATCTTCAGTTGGCTCAGTTTGCATGGAACCACCTCTCCTTTTTTGAGCACAAGACACCACCCTTTGCCCTCAAAATTGCTGTCTTCTCCAGGAAGTGGCCTATTGGCACAACCCCTGGTGGCATGGAGCGCCATGCTCACACCCTTCACACTGCTTTAGCACGCCTTGGCCATCAGATTCATGTCTTTACATCTCCACCCCAAGATGAAAGCACTTCAATAAAATCATCTGAGGTGAACAAAGACAGCCATCAAGAAGGTGCACCTTCTTCCCCTTACATTCATTTCCATGAAGGTGAGCCTGGCAGGTGGCGCTATAACAAGGCATGGGAGCAATTTGTGGAAGAAAACCGCAGAGAACCATTTGATGTTGTGCACTCAGAAAGTGTGGCACTCCCTCATTGGCTAGCACGCAACATGTCAAACCTTGCAGTGTCTTGGCATGGCATAGCCCTGGAGAGCTTGCAATCAAGCATTTTCCAGGACTTGGCTCGCCAGCCAGATGAGCCCATGTCCCCTCTTTTCAACCAAAGCATACAGGGTGTTGTGCCAAAGGTGCTGAATGAGATAAGGTTTTTCAGGAACTATGCGCATCATGTTGCTATCAGTGATAGCTGTGGTGAGATGCTGAGGGATGTGTACCAAATTCCTAACAGAAGAGTTCACGTAATACTAAATGGTGTTGATGAGGATGAGTTTAGAGAAGATGCAGAATTGGGAAGGGAATTCAGAAGAAAAATTGGCATTCCAGGGAATGCAAGTTTGGTGCTTGGTGTTGCTGGAAGATTAGTGAAGGACAAAGGCCATCCTCTGCTTCATGAAGCTTACTCAAGGCTTATAACCAAGTACCCTAATGTGTATTTGATTGTTGCTGGTTCTGGACCATGGGAGAACAGGTACAGGGATTTGGGGAGTCAGGTTCTTGTGCTGGGATCGATGAGTCCTTCCATGTTAAGAGGGTTCTACAATGCAATTGACATTTTTGTGAATCCCACACTCAGACCACAAGGGCTTGACCTTACATTGATGGAGGCAATGATGAGTGGGAAACCTCTTTTGGCATCAAGATTTCCAAGCATTAAAGGGACTATTGTGGTTGATGATGAATATGGTTACATGTTTTCCCCTAATGTGGAGTCCCTCTTGGAGGCACTGGAAGCAGTGGTAAAAGAAGGAGCGCAGAGGCTAGCTATGAGGGGCAAGGCATGTCGGGAATATGCTGCCAAAATGTTTACAGCAAGAAAGATGGCATTAGCATATGAGAGGTTATTCTTGTGTATAAAAAACCACACCTTCTGTACCTATCCTTGAAGCTTACACATTTCTTTCTTACATTATTTTTCTTCTGTTCATTATGACAAAATTATATTCAAATTTTTAAACAATTATCAGATTTAGTTTTGAAATTATTATCATTTCTTGAGTTACTTTCGCACGTTATGGCTACCGTCGTCTTGGTCATGAATGGGCATATCATACATAAAGCCGTGTTTAAGTAAAAGTTGTAACAAAATATGTACTGATCGACGTGCAAATTGAGTCTCGTTAAATGTGGATAAATGGATGATCATTCACTGATACTTAAAAGTGACAGATACTTCGTCTCTTTTGTCTCAACACAGAACACACCAATGATTCAGAACATAATAAAGGTGACCAAATGAAGTATTGCATGAAGAGTAATCAGAATTTAAAAGTCAAAATCTGCCTCCACATTAGTGAGTGATATATAATCAGAATTCTCATAACAGAACCTGGGAAAAGCAAAGAGTCTCACTCAAGGTCATACAGTTGGATGAAGCTTGCTTCTTGTGATTCCTATTATACAAAATTGAACTCTCTGATGTCTGTTTTTTTCTCTGGCAATGGAAGAACTGAAGAAAAAGAAAACAAGAGGTTTAAAGTAACTTGGGCACTAGAGCCACGTATTCATTGGAAAGAGTTTAAAGCATTAACTAACTATAGTTTTTAAAATGTCCTGTCTAATTTGTTGAAAGAACTCATTTTCAAAGTAACCAAAAAGTGTATGGGAGCAGCCTCTTTGGATCCAACATGCATCAAACTCGGCTAAAGCATAGCTCCTGCTTCTACAGATGAACTGTCAGGTTGAACATCAAACTTAGAGCTGACTGTGAGCCAAATCATGGCTGCAAAACAATGTCGCTCTGTTTCAATGATTCATAGTTCCTCAGACCACTACTCCCCGCCTTTTCTCATTTTTGTGCACTGTGAAAGAGTTAAGCAAAATCTTTATCCTCTTTGTTCTAAATCTACAACTCTCTTCGAAGATATGACAATACATACATGTGTTCCTCAAGAATAGCTACAGCTTTGCTTCTCTAATCTCAACCTCCAAAGGCATATTCATCCTGATACAATTAAGTTTCCGCTACTGTACAAGTGAACCACACAAAGATCTTCATGGCCCATCAATAACAAAAATTAAGACACAATTGATTGTGTTGACATACGGTGTTTCTCAAAATGATCATATGCATGCTTGGTTCTTAAGAATAATAGGATGCTCGATGCTAGTCCCAGGACAGATATGCATCCCCACCAGACAAATGTCCAGAAGTAACACTCCCTTCCCATGCAAACTACCGAGTCAGACATTAACAAGTTTCCTGGTATTGAGTGTGAACTAGCATCATAAACTAGTGCAGCGAGAAAACCATAGAGAAGAGAACCAATAGGTATATTTGTTATGAGGATGTTGTGATTGACACCCACACTATTAGGTCCAAAAAGCTCAGATGTAACTGACACAGCAGCTGCGAATATAAAACCAGAGCTCAATCCAATCAGTGCGGTGCCTGTCTGCAGTGCCAGAAGACTGTCTGATGCAGCAAGGAGGAAGAACGCAACTGGGGTTGGTATAAGTGCAATTGAAAGCCAACCAGTCCTTGCAAAGTAGAGCTTACTGCAATACAGAAGATACAATCATCATAATTGCTACTAATTCAAGACAAAGGCAAAAAAAGTAATATTTTGCTATAGAAAGCTCCAGAAGTATAATATATTAGCAGATTGAAGAGAATACTTACTTCCGAATATAGTCTGGTCCAGCTGAAAGCAGGCGACCAAAAAAGGAAAAGGATGCATAGAGCGTGACAAGCGTAGAAGTATTTGAGCTCTGGCCCAGAGACTGGGCAATCTGTCCAAGATTATTGCTATAGACTAGACCAAGTGTACCTCCACAGAAGTATGTAAGATAGTATAGCCAAAAATCCAATCTGCGAACAACTACTGCAACTGGGTGCTCTTCTCCTAGCACTGCCAACTGATCCTGGCCAATTACCCTCTCGCAACCTACATCACTCTCTTTTGCGTTCTGACTGCCGTACATGTATCCATTGTCACTTAGCAGGTCGTAAGTGTCTCCATTGCCAAAAATACCACTATGGCGGCTATGGAGTTCTTTATGCATCTCGAGATCATCATCATGAACAAGAATGAAGCTGGAACTTTCCATCCGAAAGCTGGAATGGATGGTCTGCCGAAACCAAGCCCGAGCATATATAATGCCAGGAATACATAATGGGAATATGAGGAGGATAATAGCTCCACCAAAACAAAGCCGGGCAGAAGTCACACCAGAACTGGAAGAGCCAAACAGGAGAAGATAAAGACCAGTTAAAAGGGCCAGGAAGTTCAATATTAGAAATATAACTGAGTCCCGGTTTACAGCATCAGGAGGGAGAGGGTCTAAAGTCGGTTGCCGAAGAATAGGAACAAGTGCTGCAATGCATACAAGAAGGGGAACGACAGCATTCAAAAGCAGATAAATTGCATTGGAGGAAGGGTCAATAGAATTGGCAGCAAGGGTGTAGAGTGCTGCACTAACGCCATTGAAACTCACAGTGAGCGATAGGGCAAGGGCTCGGTTAACTGGGAAATTCCTAATGCAGAGAACAAAACATACTGTGTTGAACCAACAGATGCTACAGCCACCTAAAAGGCACAAAAGAAAGACCTGCCAATAAAAATTAAAGGTTAGTCAACTAGCAATGAGCAAATTTTCTGTATATTAATTACAATTCAGTGATATTTAAGAGCTTATCGGCCTCGGTTTAATCACCATATGTAATCATAGAATTACTGAATCTCACCGTTTACATGTGTTCTTTTAAACTACGGCACTTTTATTATATGAAATACAGCACATCGTTGCAGATGCAGAGAAATTATGGAAGTATATTTTTTTATTTAGTATGAGACTGAAATACTTCCAGCTTAAATCAGATAACTAATCAACTGTTTGTAGTTTTATAAGGAATACCATGTGAGATTAATGACAAAGAGACAAAGACCCGTCCTACAACTGAATTATCACCTCGCCACATGCAACATGTTGGAGCATAGATCTCAGAATGGTGAATAAGCAAATTTGAATTCATTCATGGTCTCATGCAATTTTTGTTCTTTTTTATTTTGCCAAAGGCTTGCAATGAAGGTCAAAGGAGTCTGGTTTTTATTTACGCCAATACATTTTGCAATCAGCAAAAGGAGCATATTGAAGACATGTATCAATCAATCCATTAAAAATTTGAAAACATTGAGGAATAAGAAATATAGTCCAAATATATTCGTCATCAGTCGGGTCTTTTCTGGTGAAGGTTGATAACAGAAGTACTATCTGTGTCTCCGTATGTTGCGTCACAATCATCTGTAGCTATCAAGAACATTCATTACATGAATCAGTTAGCCGTTTTAACTAGTTATTTTTTCAAAAAAGATGTGAAGCGGAAACCTTTACTAAGGAAAATTACACATATTACTGAAATAAAAATTGTGCAGAATTTGAACTGTAGAACATGGCTGCTCTATTGTTTAAAAGAACTATATTATTATGCTTGTAGAACCATGAATATAGTTGAGATAGGACTACAACCAATGAAAACCGCAAACTGTATAATATTAATATAGTAATTAATATAATTTCATCCCTTTCAAACTGATAAACCTGACGACAACAGTTTCCAATATATGTGCCGGAGATACAATACTTTGTTAAACAATGACTTCCTAGCTTCATATCAAAATTTTGATGTTATTATTTACTCTATTTTATATTTTTAATTTTAATTCATCTAAATCTTCTATGCCCAAGATACAACATTTTTGTTAAACAATAACTTCCTAGCTTCATATCAAAATTTTGATATTATTATTTACGTACATAACAATTTATCTAATTATATTTTATAATAAATAAATTGTTTTCTCGCACATCTTATCGTTAATTGTATTTATCAATTTTCACATATTATAACAATATGCTAATTGTGTCTATAAAATAATTCAAATTTACCATAGTTTTATTCAAAATAAAATAATTCATATTTGCCATGATTTTATGCAAAATAGTAGGTCAATCGGATACGGGTAATAGGTATTCACTATTCGTCCGTATAAAAAAAACATCTTATTACATATTCTCTTGAAAAACATTCATGAATATTTATAAAAAAATTAAATTTTAAATAAATTATTTAAAAATTATTATTTTTAAATATATTCAAATAAAAAATTCCCTTAAATAATATTAATGGGTTACACTAGAAAGTATAAAATAAATAACTTTTTTTTATTAACATAAATTTATAAAATCAACTTTAAATATTATTATTAACGTTTTTTTTCATCATCTTCACTTTAGTGACTTAATTTTAAAAAGAAACATTCAAACAAAAATCATTAACCACACAGAGAACAAATTTCATAACTCATGCATATTTTGTAATCACGTCATTTGGTTATCAATGGCAAAATATAAAAGAAAAACTTAAGCAACGAAACTATAATTGAATGGTGAAAAGTGTGATTATACTTAAATACTATAAAATCATATTAACAAATATCTATATATCAACGTTACGTTGTTAATATGTATGTAGACAACAAATTTATTACTGATTTTTATGATAAAATATACTAAGGAGCACGACTTCTGATATACATCCACAGTATATAACCATTAAACTAAATATAGAATGCGTGAAAGAAAATTTGTTAAAAGCGTACTAATGTTATGCTTTATTTTTTCTGTTTTCAGTGACAATAAAACAAAACCAACATTACCAGCAGCCAACCATGAATAATTACTATTGAAAGAAGTCAGAAATAAATAATAATTAAATTAATAACCACTCACTCCATAAATGAATAATAAAGGAAAATGGACGTCACTGAAAGAAGAAAAAAAAGGTAAAAGCGAATGAATAAAAAATTACCAGAAAATAAGGCAAATCGAGGACTCCGGTGAGGAGGAGCCACTGGAGGCCGTAGCCGAAGAATCCCATGGAAGCGGCGATGAACAGGACGAGCGAGAGGGGAAGGTGCATGAGCGCGATGCCGGAGGACCAGCCGAAAACCTTCCCCATGTCGTTGGCGGTGGCGAGGTAGTTCAATTGCACCTGCGAGACGTTGAGCGCGGATTTGAGTGACGACGAGTACTGTGAGAAATTGAAATTGGTGCCGGTGAAGGCCTGAATCCAAATCGTCGCGACTAGGATCATCCATTTCCGCGATTGCCCCGCCATGAGAGCGAACAGTCGCGGCCTACGACGCGGCGATTCTGAGCCTGCTGCTGAGTCTCGCGATTCCGAAGCGAATCTGCGCCTCTCACTGTCCCTGCGTGGCCTCATGCTGAATGCGTGATGTGCGCCTTATATATAAATATGAGGAAAAGTGAGATTTCAAAGCGTCTGAGGGAGAAATGTGCGTGTCTCTTTTCGCATCTCTTGTCTCTTCCATTTTCATTCTTCTGCCATTTGCCTCTTTTTAAATTCAATTCAATTTTCCTTCATCACTTAATCTCTATTCTTTGAAACTCATTCAAATAATATCATAAAAAAAATTATTAATTAATTAATCTCTACAATTTAAATTAATTGACAATTTTGCAATGTTAATTTTTAGCATGATCACACCTAATACCAAATCAACTAAACCTAATGTTAATAAACGACACAAGAATGAATTTCATTTAGATGTCTTCATAAAAAAAGACCTTCAAGATTAAAAAATTATGTGGAAGCAACATTTTATTTTTAAGTCAAACTAAATTAATTAATTTCTTGACCTGGATCATACAATCAAATATTAAATAAAGTGCATGTTTCCTCCAGTAGAATTAGTGAAAACTAGTAAATAATTAATCACCATATTAATTAAATTATATACTATTTTAGTTATTAATATTTTATATTTTAAATTGATCTTAATTAGTCTTTTATAGACTGATTTAAAATCTAAATATTAGTAGATAATAGTTAGATATTAATTTAAAAATTGTTTTATAAATTTTTATTAATAATAAAAATTATTTCAGATACTAATTATTTTTTCAGTGTATAAAATAAGTGGCATAGTAATACCTAATATGAAAGCTTTTATTTAAAAAAAAATGGTTTTTAATTTATTTTAATAGTAACTAATTATTTGGGTGTCTTGGTTAAAATTTGATAATTATACTGTATAGTAGGTATTAGTCCATTTCTTTTATTGTTTATAGTTTGAGAAGAAAACTGTCATTTTTATTATATAATTAGATAGTATATAGTTAAGTTATTATATATTAATATCTAATTATATTTACTTCTCTACTAATTTCATTATAAAGAAGGAGAAAATACAATAATATATATGATGATCAACACGGTTGTTAACATGGTTTATTTATTTCTTAACCAAATTTATAGTAGAGTTTGATAAGCAAAAGCTCAGAAAATGATGTTTTTTTTAGCAGGGACATGACAGAAAAGCTTTGAACTAAATTCTGAATATATAATCTGCATATAAAAAATAGTTATTACTTTTAAAGATAGAGTTTAATTTAAATGTCAAATATTCTATATAAATATTGAAAATGAATTCATTCACATATATAACCTTGTTACTACATTATATTATTGAATAGAATGGCGTAATAAATTAGTCAAATTTCATAGCATGGTTGTGCGAAAATATTTAAAAATATTGATGATTTCTGAAAATTTCATAATTTTTCATTTATTTTCTTTTTCATACAATTTTCCCATAAACTATTTTCACTAATTTTATGATTTCAATTGATTGGGTCATCTGAGATTATTTTATAGAGAATAATTTGAAAAGGTTCACTGGTTATATTGGACAATCGTGTTGTACCAATTGTCTTATTGTTGGATATGATGATGCTTAGGTTAGGTGGCTAATCAATTATTATTAGACTTAATTATAAAATAAGTTATTATTTTATTAATTTACCTTAAGAATATATCATTTTTAATTACGTATCGAGAGATAAAAAGACAAAAAGAGGGTGGCTTTTGGTGTGAAAAGAAAATAAGTCATTAAAAAAGAAAAAAAAATAATAATAACCAGGGTGTCTTTGAAAAGCTAACTTAGGAGAATATGTTCTATATCAATTATTTCATGTATTTAATTTTTTCTATTGTCTAGAAAGATATCCTTCGGAGTTTTTGTTGTTGTTATCTACATTATTTGTGAAGAAACAAAAATTCTATTGATCACAGAGTCTCTCGTAAAATAAATATTAAAAAAATAAATTAAAGTTATACAAAAATATAAAATCCATGTAATTTTATGCAATGTTGTAAACTAAAGAAATTTAAATATTATTTTCAATTTTATAAATTAATTACTTTACAATTAATCATTTTTAAATCTTAATTAATATTTATTCAAATTAAATAAAGAGTACTTTTACAATTTACTATATTATCTAATTAATTTAATATTTTTTCCTGTTACAAATATATTACAATCCTTGTCATTATTTTTACTTCATTCCAAACACAGTTCATTTTCTAATTTAATTCTTCTCCTATCTTTCTCTTTTCATCTCTACTTCTATCCAAACAAACTCCACCACCGTGAACTTTTTTATAGTCAGTTTCGGGATATACAAATTTGTGGGTGCAGGAAGAAAGGCATAGATAGGGTGCAGGAAGAAGAAGTCGTTATATGGATAAAACAAAAACAAAAATGAGAGGCTTCTTTTTCTTACACCCCTACATATTTCTTCCTGCAACCCCACAATTTTCTAAATCTCGAAACTGGTCTTAATCTTTTATTTGAAAAAGGACACCATAGTTACCGGAAATAGGGATCTGGGAGTGTGCTATGGATTCATCAATCTGGAATTGAATATTTTTTTTTTCTGGATGAGGGGTGTTCTGGAAGCAATTCTTCCATAAATTATTGATTTCTGGATTGTTGAATCCAGAAGCCTAATTCTGTTACGGATTCATGGATCCGGAATAATTTTTTTTTAAATTATGGATTTCTAAATCCAGAATGCATATTTCTGTTACGGATTGATGAATCCAGAATGTTTTTTTTTGAATGATGGATTTTTGAATGTGAAATGCATATTTTAAATTACGGATTGGTGGATCCAAAATTTTACCAAAAATTTCAATTCGAAATTTTTCCGGATTCCATAATCCATAATGCAAAAAAATAAATACAGTTCAAATGCATTTTAGGGTTTTTAAAAAACAATAGGGATAATTTGGTCTTTGCATAACATTGTGGGGTGCAGGAAGAAAAATGTAGAGGTGCAGGAAGAAACTTCCAAAATGAGAACCCTAGTATTGGGCCGGGTTGAAGTTTTTGGTGAAGCAGAGGGCCCACTTTTGAACCCCTCCTTCGTCTCAGTGACCCTCACGGTGTTCCCTGGGTTCAGAGGCCAGCCGAATTTGCTGCGTCTCTTTTCTTGACCACAATACCAATTCCAAACCTCAGGGAACCAACGTGACCCTTCTCTCTCTCTCAATCGTGGCACTCTCACACCCACTCACCCATGGCTTCCACACCTCAAATGCACTAAGAACCATTCCCTTCTCCTTCCCTCTAATCCATGCACTCTGCAATGGACTTCACCAGGTTCTCCTCTCCTAAATCTCCACCCATCTTCACGCGACCCCTCACCTGGGTCACCTCCACCGCCCTCCGCCACCAACGCCGCCACCTTCCTCCGCCAACCCCTCCGCCGCCGCCGCCACCTCACCCCACTCCTCCGCAAACCACTAACCACGCCCTTCTCACCCTTCTACCCTCTCTTCTAACCACCGGGGTTCTAGACTCTTCCAAATGTAAATCCATTTTGCCCCATTTGTCCCCTCTCGAATTCGATCGCTTATTCTTCCCCATCCACCACACCGTTAACCCCATTACGACACTCGACTTCTTCCGTCTTGCCACTAACCGTTTTAAATTCCCCTTCACCTTTCGCTCCTATTGCCTCCTCCTTCGCTCGCTCCTCGCTTCTTCTCTTTTGCCGCGCGCCAGGTCTTTGGTCACTCGTTTGATCGACGGCCACGTTCCCACGTCGTTTCACGACCGCGAGAACCGCCTCCGCGAAATAGCTTCCTCGATGTTGGAGCTGAATCAGGTTTTGGATACACGGCACGGCGAATTGGATTTGTTGCTCTACATTCTCTGCTCTCGGTACAAGGACTTCGGCTTCCGTTGCGCTTTTGATATTTTTATCATGTTTTCGAAGAAGGGCGTTTTCCCGTGTTTGAAAACTTGCAATTTTTTGCTCAGCTCATTGGTGACGGCCAATGAACTTCACAAGAGTTATGAGGTGTTTGATGTCACTTGTCAAGGCGTTGTGCCTGATGTTTTCATGTTCACCGCCGCAATTAACGCGTTTTGTAAGGGAGGGAGGGTTGGGGACGCTGTGGATTTGTTTCACAAGATGGAGAAGCTCGGTGTTTCGCCGAATGTGGTTACTTACAACAATGTGATTGATGGGTTGTCCAAGAGTGGGAGGTTAGAAGAGGCGTTTCGGTTTAAGGATAGGATGGTTAGGAGCAAGGTGAATCCGAGTGTGGTGACCTATGGTGCGCTCATCAATGGTTTGATGAAGATGGAGAAGTTTGAGGAGGCGAATGAAATGTTGGAGGAAATGTATAGCAAGGGTTTTGCTCCCAATGAGGTTGTGTTTAACTCGCTGATTGATGGGTACTGCAGGAAGGGAAATATGATTGAGGCATTGAGGACTAGGGATGAGATGGTATTGAAGGGCATGAAGCCTAATTCTGTTACTTTTAATACTCTTTTACAGGGTTTTTGCAGGAGCAATCAAATGGAGGAGGCTGAGCAGGTATTGGGGTACCTATTGTCTAGTGGGTTGTCTGTTAACATGGATTCGTGTTCGTATGTGATTCATCAGTTGTTGCAAAAATCTAGGTCGGATTCGGCATTAAAAATTGTTAGAGAGTTGGTGTTAAGGAACATCAAGGCTAGTGATAGCTTGCTAACCCTGTTGGTCTGCGGACTTTGTAAATGTGAAAAACATTTGGAGGCGGTTGAGCTTTGGTTTATACTGGCAGATAAAGGGCTTGCTGCCAATACAGTTACCTCAAATGCGCTTCTCCATGGACTTTGTGGACGAGGGAACATGGAGGAAGTTTTCGAAATAATCAAACGAATGCTTGAGAAAGGTTTGGTACTGGATAGGATCTCATACAACACGCTTATTTTTGGTTGTTGTAAATGGGGTAAAAGCGATGTAGCTTTCAAACTCAAGGAAAAGATGGTTCATGAAGAATTCCAACCAGATACGTATACCTACAATTTCCTAATGAAAGGGTTGGCTGATAAGGGTGAGATAGATGATGTTCATAGGCTTTTGCATGAAGCCGAAGAATATGGCATAGTTCCCAATGTATATACACATGCAATTTTATTAGAAGGATATTGTAAGGCTGATCGGATTGAAGATGCTGTGAAATTGCTTCAGAAATTAGTTTATGAGAAAGTAGAGCTTAGTTCTGTTGTATATAACATACTTATTGCAGCCTACTGTAGAGATGGGAATCTGACGGAAGCCTTCAAACTGTGTGATGCTATGAAAAGTGCGGGCATGCCACCTACCAATGCCACGTATTCTCCTCTAATACATGGAATGTGCTGTATTGGCCGTGTGGATGAAGCAAAGGAAATTTTTGAAAAAATGAGAAATGAAGGCTTGCTTCCAGATATATTTTGTTATACTGCTCTAATTGGTGGTTACTGTAAGTTAGGTCAGATGGACAAAGTGGGGAGTATATTACTGGAAATGTCTTCAAACAGTATACAACCTAATAAAATTACTTACACTATTATGATTGATGCGTATTGTAAATTGGGAAATGTGAAAGAAGCTACAGAACTTTTAAATCAGATGATAAGAAATGGAATAGCTCCAGATACCATCACTTACAATACACTGCAAAAGGGATATTGCAAGGAAAGGGAGTTAGAAGTTACTTTACTGAGTGATCATATGTCTAACACAGGACTGCACGTAGAAGAAGAAATTACTTATAACACATTGGTTCACAGGTTGCATCCACATACAGCAGTTATCGATAAAGAATCCTGAGGAAACTTCTCAAACTTTTGATGCTTAGTTGATGCCAGGGCGTATATGGTTAAGCCTGCCATTGTTTAGTTTGATTCTAAAATGCTTGCTATTTGTAATATGAAGTTTCATATGCTTGATATCTAGATGGGTGGATGACTAGCAACAACTAAAGCAGCATACAAGAACTTGGCTTCCTAGTTAAAAAAGGAGTCATGGTTTTTAGAGGTTAGTCATTTCAGATTTTTTTGTTTTCTTTACATTGTATTTGTTAATTTTGTTTTTCCTTTATTTATTTGATTTGATTTTTTAAACAATTATTTGATAATAGTATTATAGGAAGATGGATGTTTTAAGCATTTGCTCCATAGGCAAACATTTCCATTTGGTGTTATTTATGCGGAATGAATATATGATTTATTCTGAGCTACTTTTGTGACAATATCTTATTTTTGTCAAATTATTGATTTTAGGAATATAGTGTTATGTGTTAGATTAGGATTTGAGGATTTTGACCACCCGTGGTTATAAATACTTCTTTAGGTTCCCTATGTGAGTCATGATTTCAATGTTGGTTAACTAGAGCAATTAATGGTGCTTTACTGTTAAACCCAAGCATTCCACGTTGTCTTCTCTTGATATTACTGGTTTTAATTATGTCCGCCATCATGTTCTCTGGATGTTAGAACCATTTCTACGCTGTCCATCTTGTATATTTTTCTTAGTGTTAAAGATCTATTGGTGCATTTGAAAATTATAACAGTAATATTACTATTTTGCCAGAACAATTTTTGATTATATTACATGATTATGCTTGGTTCTGTGAGGCCTGACGGAATGATTTCAACTTTGAACTCCTGTTTTATGGTGTGTTTGTTTTCACATATTTCTTCCAATTTCAAACTCTAGTTCAGAAAAAGTTGGAAACTAAATCCTGTAATTACTTTGGTTCAAACAATTTGTTTGGGATTTATGGCTTGCGATTGGTGTGTCCTACTTTTTGAGCCGATCATGAGATACAAAGGCAGAATGTAAACATTTAAAAGTGTAGACCTCTGCTACTCAATTTGCTGTAAGATGCATTGTGTTTATGGGTTCCGCAGTATTCCCTTCATGGCTGTTCCAAGGGGTTATAATTTTGTGAGCTTTATTGCATTCTTGTTATCTTCTGGCTCTCTTGCTTTTTCAGTTTTGGAGGATATCTTATCCTCCATCAGGTGTACTTTTTCCCCTTGTTCTTTAATAACATTTCTTTCAGCCAAAAAAATGTTTAACATAATACTGCATACTGATATTGCATAACATTTACTTAGTTTTACATAATAAGACATTTTTAATATGTGATTTTTATTTGATGGTGATCGAGCAGATGTCATAGGGCAGGGATTTAGTTTCTGGTTATCCATGTTTCAGGTTATTATTGCAGGTGATGTTTGGCAATCCACTTGTGCCAGTGGCAGACTTAACCTGATATGATGGGAACAACAGGAGTGATATAGCCAAATGGTCAAACTGATACGTTATCCATCTTCTTTTCCATTTGTTGTCTGGTGAGGGCCCTCTTAATTGGATAGTTTCATTCATATGTATGCATGTCCAATCTGAGTTAATGAGCATTTGGTGTTGTTTTGTGTATATCTATTATATTTACCTTTAGCTCTGAACCTGTCATATATCTCAAGACATTGCCCGAATGGAAAACCTCAGGGGTATTGGAGACAACATAAAAAACTTCAAGAAAAACAGCCAGGGGAGCTTCAATACTAAACATGATATATTTACTTGATCCTCGGCAGAGCAATGACGAGGATCACATCTCAGATACAATGTCACAGCCAAAGGAAAATGTTCAATCTGTAGAATGGTAAATACTGTCTTATTTGCTCTTTTAATTTTAGCCATAATTTTATTTAGTTTGTTTTCTCAACCACCATCACCAACTACCCCATAAGTTTCAAAAAGAAAATAATAAGAAATTCAACGAACAGGAATTCATCTCCACCGAATGATTTTGCCATATAGGGAAGGAGGGGAACATGATTTAGAAAAAGGCTACAGGAAAAAATGACTAGACTATATTTGAAGTTTATACAGGACAAGTGGAGACACTTTCTGGCTTGAAAGTGAGCATTTTCTTTTCCTCCCTCCGATTTTTTCTCTATTTGTGCAATTTCTATGTATTTGATCTTATGTATTTATGAATTCATATTAATTTCTTCAGGTACGTGCTGGTGGCAAGATTACTGGGTGGATTTGGAAGCTTCAAGATGCCCCTGCATTTAAGGAACATGTGATTTTGATGATTAGAGTGGCTAGCAAATTTTCAACTTGGAGGTGGCCAATGATTCTTCATTAACTGAGCCATTTCTGTGGAATTCTGGAAGAAGACAGAAAGAAAGAACCAATAGAAATATGAAAAGAAAACCTCCCAGCAATATTGAATATTGTTTATTTTAACGTCTTTATCCTTTAGTAATTAAAATACCGAGAGTGTTATTCATATAGCTTTAATTATAAAACTATTACACATTAATAAAATTAATATATATTTTTTAAAATTCTTTTCCTAAGGAAATGTACTGTTAAATTTACTTAATAGGGAGGAAAATAATTTAAAAGGTAAATTTTATAATGAAATATTTATATTCGAGTGGATGAAGCTAATAATTGTATAACATGTTAATATTATAAACTGTTTAACACTTTTCCTTTAACTTGTGGACATAGCACATAAATATAAATAAACTTAATTATAAAAGTTAATGTATATTGTCTATTATCGTTAAAACCTCATAAATTTACTTATTCTCATAATACCATCTAGTAAATGTTACGTATGAGGCCATTTTGGTCCAATACACACTGCTGTATTGTTGGGGCTATTGTTTTTACCCTTTGTTTTACTAAGTTCACACCCTACCATTGTTGTATTTTCTTTATGCGAAGGTACACACGTGTGAATTCTATTTTTTATCACCACTGAATTTGGTGTCTCACTAGCCACTATTATTTTTAAAATTAATCGTCATTAGTCAAAACAAAACACTGATTCAGGATTTATTGGTTTAACGAAGATTAAACTGATTTTAATAAATAATAATTAAATCATATATAATATTTTAAATAAATAAAATATTATAGTCTTAGAATACTAAAATAAAAATATCTTTGTATTTAATTCTTCACACTAGTTATTAACACAAAATGAATATAAAACCTAAATAGATAACAATGTTCATTAACAAAAGTAAATTCACATAGAAATAAATAAATAAAAAATAATATAATATAAAATTATTTCAAAGTAAGACACAAAAATATAAACTGACATAAATAACTAAATTATATGCTTTATAAAAAAATAGTTGGTAAAATAATTCATGTCAAGTACTTAAAGATTAATAAATCTAAATATTTATTTTATTTAAAAAACTAAAATAATAAATAAACCACCTGATTAAACGAGTTTCAATTTATCATCACATTTAATCTAACTATTTGAAATTGCTGATTTATTAAGATTTTTTTTATGTTCATCTCAAATTCATTTTTCAAATAAAGAAGAAGTAGAAGTAAAAAAGCTCTCAGAGTTTGTGAATTATATTCCATGTGGTAAAATAGTGTAAAGCATAAATTGATAGAAAGAGTTTTGATAACATGTGGGGTTGTTGCCAAACAAGACCAAATTGGATGACAGCTTTCAACTCAGACTGTGCATGCATGCCTTTCTCATGTAACCTCTTCTTTCTTTTTTTCATTCAAATTAAAATCATAATTTTTTTAATGTCATTTTTTAACAAATTAAAATAAAAAATTCATAACCAGTATATAATGATAATTATAAATTAATTATATTAATTTAGTACAAGAAGATAAATTAATTGAGTAAAATAAATAACAAACAAGTAATTAAGCGACAAATGATGGGAGAAACATCAGCGTCAAACATGCATGTTGGTGGGTCCCATTAAAAAATAATCACCGACATGTGCGTGTTCCAGTTGTAGGATTGCATAAAGACCATATCCCCAACCAACCTTCTTCAAACCACGGATTCATCGTTTTCTTAATCACAACAATTGCTCATAAATGTTGACGTTGTGTCATACCTACATAATAACTTCTACGTAAGTCTTCTTCCAGATGTCTTTTTTAGAGTATAAAGTTAAATTTCTAATTTTAGAGTGTTATTTTTTAGGTTAATTTTTTTATTTTATTTTATTTTCAGTTATAATACATTTTTTACGACAGATAATTATTACATACAAGTTTCAACTTATCTTGAGGTGTCAGATTTCATCTTAATGTCCAACATAAATTTTTATAAAAAGAATATAACTTTACATTTATTTGTTAATTTCAAAATATAATTTATATAAAAAAAATACTTCTAGAGTTTTTCTTCTTTACATTTTAAGGAAATTAAATACTTATTTATGTTTTTTCAAAATTCATAATTAAATACTATAATACTTATTTAAAATAATTTGACATTAGTCCTACCCACTGCTCTTATTCTTACATCAACATAGTTTAAGAAAGATTATCATAATGTAATAATTTATGTTAAAAAAATCACTCTACGTTAAATTTGTTGAATAAATATCATAATTCTTTTATTCATTATCACTTCATCCCTTTCTTTAAGTCTTTATTTTTTTCAGTCTTTTCTTTCGCTTTCTCAGGAATAAAGTCACAAAAAAAAAGTTTATATAAGATTGTGTTCTTGCAAGTTCCAAGTGAAGTGCATCAAAACCATATCTATCTTTCTCTGTGAAGACGTGTCGGTAGCTGAAGCATTTTACAGGCCACCGCTTTCCTCAACTTTCTTTCACTTACCATTTAAGGTATACATCAATGTGTTTCATGTTTTTCTTCTTTATTTCTTCGTACTATTTTTTTCACCATTTTTTCTTAGTAGTTTGTGGGTTTGGAACTTTGTATCATGGGGCATTTTGAATGCTGGAAAAGTTATTAACTTTATCGGTGGAAGAGAGTTTTTGATCTAGGAAGTGTTATCTGTTTTTGGGCCTAGTTTGGAGGGGGAATGCTGGTGTATATATATTCTTTTAGTGTTGTTATGGTCTGATATTCAAATATGGAAATGCTAGTTTGTGGATTTTCCATTGTAGTTACTTATTGGGGTATTAGAGTGAGGTAATATCTGATATTTCGTTTAAGCTTTCTGATCGCCAAACAGATGAAGTTCTTAGCTGATTCTAAGATTGTTAAATTGATTTAAAATGTTTCATCTTCCTTTGCAACAACGGTGCTAATAATAGTGTATCTTGTAATTTATTTGTAGATCAGATTCTTCTTACTTAAGTGTATATGTTTTTTCTATGTTCTCTGCATAATTCTTCGTTTCTTTTAATCTGCATTTCTTTCGGTGCAAGAATTTAAGCCTGAAAGCTCTCTCTGTTTATGCTGAAGTCAAGGATCTCCTCAGGCTTTTTTCATTTTATGTATATAAAATCAAACTTATTGGGTTGATCATTTGTTGGTAACTTGAATGCACAACTGATGCGGTAGCAAATGAGAGGATAGAAAATTATATAAACTTTTCCTTGTTTTGTGTGCAAGGGTTTAATATGATGTCCCTTTTGTTTTATGTTTGTACGACATAATTTTTCTTTATGTTAAATAAATAGCACACCCTACAGATAGTTCCAAGGTGCAATATCTCGTTTTTTATGCATAAGTTTATTGTTTGCTATTTGTTTAATTGGTGCAGAATGGTGAGCAGAGGCCAATGGTTAAGTGTGTTAATATGTGTGGTACTATTACTAAAAGCAGAAGGGGTTCCCGTGGGAATCACTTTTGTTGAAAATGCTGTGGCAAAAGGAGCTGGTGAGAAATTTCTGCTATGATCTTGATCTCCTTGGTCACTATTTTTAGGATTAGCTTTGAAATTGATGTTTGACATGTTTTGCAGTTTGTTTGGATGGGAGTGCACCGGCTTACCACTTTCATAAGGGATCTGGAGCAGGGATTAACAACTGGATAGTTCACTTTGAGGTATGTCTCCTTCTGCAAGATGGTTTCAATATTATGAGTCTTTCACCAACTCAAAAAAACCTCCATTTTAGTTTTAACTTTGAGTATGTTCCTTTTATGTTTTGTGATTGTTAAACTGAAAACTGGATCAGAAGGTGCATTGGTAATTTTTTTATATGGGTTGTGTTTGTGTCAAGGTTTATGAAGTTCTTCCCACATGAATGAACATGGCATAATGTGTCATTTCTATATTTGGACTAGTTTATCTTAAAAAATATCCCATGTTTTTCCTTTGTTTTTAATTCAATGGTGAGGACATGGGCACCTTTCCATGTCAACAATTAACTTCCCTTGTTACTCCCACTTTTTATTTATGTCATTAGAATTTTGAAAAATATACCCAATAACAAAGTTATTATTGGTCATAATGTTCCAATAAATGTAATAATATATACCTTGGAACTTAAGAGTCATATATTTCAATTCTTAAGTCAAATTTGGTTATTGAAATTATTGGAAATTAACGATTTTTCTTAGTTTTCACACTCTCAACAAATCATTGATGACCATGTTTTGTTAAATATGTTGATTTTTGTAATAACTAGCTTAAAGTCATTTCAAAATGATTTGGTTTTTGACCTTGTAAATTTTTTTCATAACATGATGATTAAACTCAATATAATGTTGATACATGATTGGTAAATTATTGGTCATTTTTAACTCTCTCACTATATATATAGATAGATATATATATACATACATATGAATGCATTGATACATCGATTTTTGTTGATGATCTTTAATACAATTTCTTTTAGGGAGGAGGATGGTGCAACAACGTTACTTCTTGCCTTTCCCGTAGGGACACTCGATTAGGTTCATCTAAGAAAATGGATACCCAACTTTCCTTTTCTGGATTTTTTAGTAACAGTAAAAAGTTCAATCAAGGTAATGAATGTCTACAAATCAATAAACAGTTTTTTGGCTGTTTTCCCTCATAAATCTTTCCCTAAAAATGCTATATGTTCCAGATTTCTATGATTGGAACAGGATCAAGGTTAGGTATTGTGATGGGTCATCATTTACTGGTGATGTTGAAGCTGTTGATCCAGTAAGTTTTACAAATTCAAAGGAATTTTGTTCTGTAAATTTGCAGGGAAATATTAACTAATTTTCTTTCTGCTGAGGCTTTATAATATTATTTTGTAAATCAGAGAACCAATTTGCACTTCAGAGGGGCAAGGGTTTTTGCTGCTGTTGTTGAAGATTTACTAGCAAAAGGAATGAAAAATGCTCAAAATGTATGGGACATTGATAATTACCTACTTTTGTCTTCATCTTGAATGATTTTTAATTCACTAGTTGAAACTTGTAACTTTAGGCAATTATCTCTGGATGTTCTGCTGGAGGATTGGCTGCAATTTTAAACTGTGATCGATTCAAAGCACTGCTTCCTAGAACAACTAAAGTGAAATGCCTTGCAGATGCTGGTTATTTCATCAATGTGTAAGCTACTTTATTTGCTTTCTACTTGTCCTTTTTTCCCTGAATTCTTTTGGAGTTTGTTAAGTCATGTAATGTTTTTGTTTGTGCAACAGAAAGGATGTCTCAGGGGCACAGCGCATTGAAGAATTCTACAGTCAAGTTGTTCAAACACATGTATTTGTCCTTTCTCTCATTATTTTGCCCTGTACCATCATCACACAAGCTTATGCTGTTAATGTTTTCACTCTTTCTGTTTAGAAGAAACTTTCATCAAATGGAGACTGACATTTTTTTATCTTCTTTATTTTAGGGCTCAGCTAAGAATTTGCCTTCATCCTGCACTTCAAGACTCAAACCAGGGCTGGTGAGTTTGTGAATTCCAAGAGTTCTACCTTTGTCACTTCTTTGGTGTTACTAATACTTCTTCTGAACAATTGTGTAGTGTTTTTTCCCACAAAATGTGGTATCACAAATCAGTACTCCAATCTTCTTCGTAAATGCAGCCTATGATTCATGGCAGGTGAGATTATTCTCTTTCTCAGAAAACATCATTTTATTCTGAAATGGTGTTCCTTTGGAATGTATTGTTCCAACTTAAAACTGACACTATGTTTATATTCATTGATCAATTGGTGTTAGTTCTGACATTTATCTCACAAAGTTCATATATGAGGATGTATACAAAACAATGTGATTAATTTTGTTAATCATTCCCAGTGAAAAAAATATGATTCCTTGATTAACTCTAGAGAAAATTCTGCTTGCATAACTCATTAGGATATGGTGACCAATTGAGCCAAGGTTTTTCTACACATTAATTTTATCTTAGCATACCATTTTTCGTACCACTATGAAGATTTTGTTTTCCTATGAGAAAATTGTAAATGATATATGATTGAATACTGAATCATATTTCCCCTCCAATAAGGTGCATAAAAACTCATCTCTATCATAAAGCTAATGTTGCTACCACCATATTGCTCTTAATAACTGATGATATAATATTTTCTCTGATCCCTAACATATTGCTTTGATTCATTCAGATCAAAAACATTTTGGCACCAGGTGCTGCTGATCCCCATGGCCAATGGCGTGAATGCAAGCTTGATATCAAAAACTGCTCACCAAATCAACTCAGTGTAATGCAAGGTGAAAATCTTCGGATCTTGATGACACTCTACAAGAAAATATTTAATAAAAATCAATTATATTGACTAAATTAAAAGTTATTAGTTTCTAAATTAGTTTCTATTATTGATAAATAGTATATAATATAGTCGCAACTAATTATTTTTAGTCTACTGATATTCACTGATACCAACAAAACTCCAGGATTTTTTCTAGGTTTCTAATCAACATCATAAAGCTGTCTAAACTTTGTCCTGCCTCTATATACACTATACTTGACATGGATCATTTGTAAGAACAAAAGCACCATCATAATCACATATGCATATTAATCTTCTACCATTTCGTTGATGGCTTCTAGGGGCCTATGGGATTTTTCACATAATCACATTCTAACAGTTTGTGACCTCATTTAATGCATGATTTCAGTATTCAGGACTGATTTCCTAAGGGCATTTGGTGCTGTGGGGAACTCTCCATCTAAAGGGCATTTTATAGATGGTTGCTATGCTCACTGCCAAACTGGAACACAAGAGACATGGTTGAGAAATGACTCTCCTGTGTTAGGCAACACAGTAAGAAACTGCATCAGAATTTCCTTTCTAGAATATGTGTGCATCAAAATCTCTCTCTGACTATTTGCTTAACACTTTGCAGACAATTGCAAGGGCAGTGGGAGACTGGTTTTATGATCGAAGGGCATTCCATCAGATAGATTGTGCCTACCCTTGCAACCCCACTTGCCACAATCGTATTTTTGATCAGAATGCTCTTCCAGACGTATAGATTTCAATTAAACAGCATGTGAGTTATCACTACAGACTATAATATACTTGTTGGTGATCCATATGTAGTTCTTATTAATGAAGAAGATGTGGTTGAAGATTTAGAACCTCCAAAGTAAGGGTATGTACCCTGATAAAAGGATGGTAAATGTCACCATGTAACAACAAAAATCTACCATGATGTGGATAGCAAGTTATGGAAGCATATTCAAATTGCAAATGTTAGCAAAATCTTGTTTGTAGGAGTAGATTAAATTTATGGTACATAAATGTTTTTAATAAGTAGAAGTATATTATAATTAAAAATCACAATATATAATATTTTTAGCATGCAAATTATAAAACAATTTTAGTATTATTAGATTATAATATTATATTATTTTATTTGTATTGGTATAATCACTGATTCAACTAATAAATCTTGAATAGTTAAATGGCTGATTCCACTTTGAAAGCATGTTTTTCAATAATACATTGAAAATAATTTAAAAATATAGATGAAAATAATAAATTGAAAGTTAAAAGGAGTTAAGAAAATCAAATGTATTGATAAAGATAAAAAGACAGTGGTTTAAGATGGAGGTGAAAAAAAATTGAGCTAATAGATTAATCAAATTAAGTTCAAAATTATGTTTAAATCTAATGCAAATTAAAAGTTAAAGTAAATTAAATATTCAACGCATAATATATTCAAACACATAACTTTTTATAGTAATAAATGTTAATAACTTCTTCACAAAATTGTTAATAACTTCTAAATATGACTCAATTTTAAAAAAAAATCTTGAAAACACTCTTTACGTTGAAGATAATTTCCGGAAATATTTTTTTTATTGAGAATGTAGATTTAGATTTATAATATAAAAATAGATAAATCCTAAAATATTTAGGTATGAAATAATAATTGTAACATCCATGATTTGTTAGACTTGGAAGATTTATTTTTAATAAGTTAGTCTAATTTTTTGAACGAATTAGACACTTTTAATTATAATTTCTTATTAAAAAAACCTATTTTTAATCCAAATTGACTTCAATTCTCATAATTTATCATTAAATATCACACCATAGTTCAAGTCATTTCTTATACCATAAATATCAAATTTCAACAATAATATTAACATATCCATTATTCTATAACAAGTAGATACATAGTATAGTATAAGATTCCAATTTTAATAACCCAACAATATTTTAATTCTTTGTTTCAGATAATATTCAACAACTCTACTATTTAGCTTCAAAACACTTAATCTTATTCAGATTGAAAAATTCATGTATACCAATGTGATTTTATCTTAACTTTCCCCATCTGACAAAGATTTCTTTAAGAAAATGTTTATTTAGTTATGGAACTTGGAGATTATTTAGGTTATTCTCTAAAGATCAAACCTAATAAACAAACACACTACTACGAACTTAGACTAAAATTCATGTTTTCTCAACTAATCATACATGTCTCATATTTTCATACCACATGCAAAAATAAAAAGAACAAAAACTTTAATAAAAAATTATGTTTGGAAAAGAAAAACAGTTAAGGATTGTTACAAGATTCTAGAGTATTTAGGTTTTAGTTTCAGAGAAATAAAAAATAAAATTGATTTATTTTATATATATATATATATATTAAATATATATGGTTTTAACTTAAAACATAATTTCCACTATTTTTTAATTTTTAATTTTATTGTATAATACTCTTAAAAAAAGGCACTTATAATAATAATTTAGAAGTTTGGTTAGAAAAATAAAATAAATATAAAACCAAATCACTTAATTCTAAAAATATAATTTCTTAATTAGCTCAAAAGAAATTTAATAGACTAAATTACATAAGCAAAAAATAAAATAAAAAAGAGTAGTTAAGCCTTCTTCCTCCCTATGTATAAATTAAAATAACTATATTAAATAAGAGTATTACCGGTCATTATTCTTCAATGTTATTTCAACGTTTTTAAATAGCTTAAAGAAAGTTTGTTCAATAAGAGATTTTTAAGATATTTTTCTTAAATATCTCTTAGATTATTTCTTTTTCATCTTCATTTTTAAGTTAATTTTTAATATATGTATATATATTAAAAATCAGTAATTAAAATTAATATTGTGTGACAGTATGAATTATTTATAATAAATCTAAAATATAATAATTTAAATATTCAAAACTTATTTTTGTAAACGAGCATGTTTATATAGATATTAACGTAATAAAGTTAAGGTTGAATTTGATTCATTATTGCAAAAGTTATTCTGATTTGAAATAATATTTTTTCCTTTAGAAGTAAAATTTTAGATTTGGGTGTTGGATATGTATGCCTCCATAATGGGTTGAGAATGATGAATTGGTGATCTTCAATGATGAAAGGAAGTTAGTGTTATAGAATAACTCAAATAGCCTTCTTAGTCACCAACCACTAACCATGGTCCATGCTTTCTCAAACCTAAACACTACAAAATGAAAGGCAAAGAGATGAATCAAATTGAAGATCCAATCTCACACAAAACGCACTCATCAATAATTTCATCCAAATCAATGCAATCAAACAGTTCAAACCTAGATTCCCCTCATCCAAACATATCACAATACCTCTTCCATAAACTAAAAAAAAAATATTATTAAAAAATAGATTTAAGAGTAATTCAATTTTATAAAACCGATTTATAAGATATAATAATAATAATAATAAATATTATTAAAAATAAACTTTAAGTTTAGTTCAATCTTATAAAATCGACTTATAAGGTGAGATTTGCACGTCGAGACTATCAACTCGTACGTGAAACTATATATTATGGATTATGTGATGACGACTTGATAATGGATAACCTAATAAGTCCAATAAAACTTTGCTAGGATGAGCTCTAAATGACTCTAATACCATATTAAGAAGTAAATTTTAAGGCTAACTTAACCTTATAAAATAGGTTTACCCCAACCTTATAAAATTGACTTATAAGGTGAGATTTACACTCACTTATATACTATGAAATGCCATTATTTTTAATTAACGTAAGATCTTCTATCAACATCATACCTGATAGAGTTGCTTGTTTTAAGTATAATGCAAATATTTTTTAACTACTTTTGTTCTAGAAATTTCAATTTGAAAATATTAATAACGTGAACCTAAACCTAAATTTAATGCATGAATTTAAACTCAACATTTCTCATCCATTTTCTCTGGCCTTTTACTTTATCAGTCACTTTTCTTTGCACTATCTGTGGAAATGAGAAAAAAATATGGAAGATAATTAATTGTGTAATGAGATAATGAATGAGCACCCATGGTCCAATATGGCTATTAATTTAGGTTACATTTCCTAAAGTTTCGATTATGAAATCATGATGATATGACATTCAACCTTCATGACTATTTAGTCATACACCATTACACGTCTTTCGAATTTCATACTAAGCCAATCTTAAATTTAAAATAAAATAAGGTAAGAATATTTTTTATGAAATCAGATCAACTGGTTTCAATTAATTTTTTAATTAATTTAAAATCTAAAATATTACTAGATAAAATCTTGATAGTTAATGATTAGATACTAATTTAAAAATTATTTTATAATTTTTATTAATAATAGAAACTATTTTAAATATTAATAAATTTTTAATTTTTAAAATATTTCTAATCTAATCTAATAACAACTAATTATTTTAGTCTTTAAGATTAATATTTTTAGCTTTAATAATAAACATATTAATAAGTTATAATTTAGATTTTCTCAAACTACGATTAAAGGTATAATTTACTAAAATATTCTTCAAATAAATAAATAGATTAATTATACTATTGGAAAAATCTAATAATAATTATTTCTATTACCCTTTTATTTTAAGTTTGATTTTCTTATAATTTACAATAAATTCAATGGATTTGTTACCACCTTAGTGGTGATTACCTTTTTTGAATAATTTCAGAGCAACCTGAGTGAAAATTACACCTACTTTTCACCTTATATATAGATTAGTTGTTGAGAAATGCTATAAATATATTTTCTATTAACCTTTTTACATACATTTTTATTAATTGAAATTCACTAAAATAATTTAAATTTGTAAGATTTACTATTTATTTCATATTTTATAATTTATAATCAATTAACAATTAAAAATGTATTAAAAAAATAGAGAATACATTATTTTGTTTGTTATTGTGCTTATACTTTTAGATGTTTCTAATAAATTTATTTATAAGGGTAATGAAAACTTAGTAAAATATCTTTAATCTTTTCTCTTTGGTTGGAATGTTTCTTTTATAAAGTTAAGATGCTTTCTTTCTTAATTAGTGTGTAGAGTTGTCTATATAAATATATTTTGACGTTTAAATTAGATGAAGTATACGTGAAACAATAAATATATAATTAATAAAGAACGCATATATTTGAGATTCTAACATAGTTTAATAAATTTTTACCTATATAAGTTTGAATAGTATGTTCAAATATATTAATACTTAATTAATATTTATTTATCTAATTATTTTCCTCTCTAAATACGAGACCCAAATGTAAAAGTTAAGAATGCATTGGTAAAATGTGATTATAGTTGAAGTCATATACTATATATATATGCATATAAATTATTAACTATTTTAACCTAAAGTTTTAATATGGTCCAAAGCACCAGACATGAATTAATACGTAGTTGGAAGTCGAAATTGAAAGGTCTGGTTTTAATTTCTGATTTACTAATAATAATAACTTCATATATTTTCTGATGAAGAATTAAAGTGTGTATTACATAGAACGATACGTTTTGTTCATAAAGGGTGGTTACAAATGATGTGCTAACCAAAACAACACTACTTCTCAACTAAATCAAATACTAAGATTTACTGTGTTGCACTTTACACTAAAAAACAAAACAAAATTCCACCATACATGTTCATTTTGAGGTTCATCCATCACAATAATCCGTTAAAATTTGTTTTCACTTTCCTATAATCTTTCTATTTAGCTCCCAAACTTTTATCCTTCTTTCTATCCTACTTTGCTAATATTTTTGTTTTATATATATATATGAAAATCATCAAATTACAACTAATTTTGAAAGAACAAAATAATTAGTTATTATTAAATTAAGAAATCATTTTAAATACTAAAAAAATATTAAATTATTAATATATAAAATAGTTTTTATTATTAATAAAAAATTATAAAATAGTTTCTAAATTACTATCTAACCTAACTAGTAATATTTTAGATTCTAAATTGGTTTCGATTAATTTTATAGAGACTAATTTAGAATCTAAAATATTAGTAATTAAAACATTGGTAGCTAATGTTCCGTGGATGTTTCGGAATCGATGAAATACTTATCTTGATTTTTGTGGGACAATCAGGTTTAAGGTTACTCATATTTTTTGTGAAGGGAATGCATGTGCTGATAAGTTGGCTAATTTAAGATTTATTCATAGACTCCCAGCTAGTCTGTTTTAGAATTCTTTATGAATAGGTATAATCTACCTATGTATTGTTTTTGTTAACATATGGGTTTTGGTCTAATCTCCCCATATTTTTGTATTTTCTTTCTTTTTTCTTTTTTTTAATAATATTTTTTTTTCATGTGATGACAGATGATTGTTGTTACTTGAGGTGTCAGCCTAAGTGAGATGTCAAGTGCATAGTGATGCCTAACATGAAAACTTTTTATAAAAAAAAAACATTGGTAGCTAATTTAGATACCAAATTAGAAATCATTTTATAAATTTTTATTAATAATAAAAATTACATTATATAAAAATAAATTTTTAATCTCTAAAATAATATCTAATTTAGTTAATACAGTGATTAATTATTTTTATCTCTAAATTTAATTACTTAAATTATATTATATTATATACAGAGAGAGGAAAGAAAGTTGCTATTTTCTGAAATGATAACTAATAAACAGAAGAGAAAGTGTTCCTTTACCAACTATAATTTATTTCTTTTCTTTAGATTAGATTGAAAGTCAAACTTTTATTTTTGTTTGGGGAATAAAGAAAACCCAAATTTGAATCTGAATAAGGTCATTTATTTCATATAAATGTTTGATAATTTTCTTTTAACAATATATCATATTCGATAGCTATGTTTTGAATGTTGTATTGGATGCCTAGTAACTTTGCTAGTCACTTCTCAAAAATAAAAATGTTATTTTTTCGTACTCATTTTATTAAAAATATATTTAAAAATTATACAAATTTAATTTTTTTAACGAAATCTCTGTTTTTTATTTCAATTAGGTACTTCAACTTATATTTGTTTTTAACTAGCTTTTTTCTTTATCTTTTTAGTTTTTTTTTTTTGTCTTTTAAAAGTTTTATTTTAGTTCCTTTATTTTGAGTCAATTTCGTTCTTCTTAATATCATGAACGTTTTATATTTTTAAATAATTAATTTTAATATAATAATGGTTTTAAATTATTATTAATATCGATAACGAAGAAATATTTGTATTATATATACACTCTTGTCTTAACATAGTGATTGTTTTCTACTATTGTTTCAAACGAGGAACAATTCATAAACTGATATCATAGTTAATAAAAAAAATTCTACAAAAAAATAATAAAAAAAATGTTAATATCACTACAAGATAATTATAAAATAAAAATCAATTTTTATAGACAAAAAATAATTAGTTGCTATAGTGACTAAATTAGATACCGTTTTAGAGACTAGACATATTTTGGTTTCTAAATTAGTTTCTATTATTTTTAAATGGTTTCTAAATTAGTGTTAGCTTGATTATAGGGAGGTTCCGGCGTTACCCAAATTTTGGTGAAACGTGTCCGGATTTTCAGAAAATTCTTACCATTGTCTTAACGTTGTGGCTGCTTTAAATATATTTTCAACAGGTCGGTCGACCAAGGACGAATGACATGACTCGTCCATTTGATGAGAAAAACACACGCGGAAGCAACACACAATCACAAATCAATTGCAGAAAAAATTAACAACACAAGATTTAACGTGGTTTGGTCGCCAACTGCAACCTACATCCACACGGACAACTATTAGGTTTTCATTAAATAGAGATAATAAAATAACACAATAATTAAGCTCACCCACTAAACATGGTGCCTAGTCAGCCCAACCCAATTAATTCTGACTTCATACCCAACAATCTTCCACTTGAAGTCATGGAACAATGTTTACCTACGCTTCAACTGTGTACATGGTGTCTTGTCAGCCCAACCAACTCAAGTGGTCTTTACTTTATACCCAACACCATTATCTATCGGTACAATTATTTTTCTTTTCTTATGTTTGTCTCTTTTCTTTGCACATGCTTTGCTTTTTTCCTGTATATAATACATTGAGTTGAATAAAAGACTTTTTTGTCTCCCTTTCCTTTCTTGTTTTGTTTCTTTTTTGCATCGGTTTTCTTGTGTTGGACGTAGCACTCATGGACGCATGTCTGTTCATTTTATAGAATGTTTGGTTGGTTGCAAGTTAGTGCCAATGTACAATCATTTAAATACAGGTGGTTGATGTATTTATTGTGATTTTGAAATTATATATATCAATCATTTTCACTTAATTCTACTTTATTTTCATCATAACTTCTAATTAACTTACATATATTTCATCAGTAAGCTAAACATAAAAATAATTAAGATGTACTTATCATAGACTATAAATGAAAAAAGATAAAATAAAAAAATTATAAATGTTATGTTAAACGAAAAATTATTAATTTATTTAAAGATAGTTTCTATTTTTTGTAATGACATTTTATTAAGGTATAGTTACTTTTTTTATATTATTTATTTATTTTATTCAATTTGGTATCATTATTAGTATAATTAATCAATTATTATTTTTAAATATTAATAATTTAATGTGATTTATAGTCATTATATTATGATAATTATAAAATTTATTATATTAATTTTAACTTAACCTTAAAGAATTATATTTATAAACTAAGGAAAAATGTAGAAATGGAAATGGAGAAAGGTATTGAGTAAATCTTGCATAAAGACTCATCCACAACCAATCACAATCTAATCACATTTAAATTATACATATTTTTTAATATTTTTATTATTTAACTGAAAACTTAATTCAAAATAAAAATTTATTTTTTCTTCATCAAGTTTACAGAACATGTTTATCATTATTTTCTCATTACCTCTCAACCATTCTTTTATTATCTAACTGAAAACTTAATTCAAAATGGAAGTTTCAATCATAAATAATTTATTTAAAATTTATAACTAAAAATAATTATATAAATTTCCACTTGTAAATAATAATTATTATTTTAAAATATTTATAGCATGCATACATAAGTTTTTTATGTTTATTAAAAGTTTCAGTTTTTTCAACATAAATTATTTATTTTTATTACAAATTTCAGTTTTTTCAAGATATAACAGAAGAGTTTTTAAATAATACATAAATATATATTTTTTCAATTATTTGTTTTACGAAAAATACGTCTATAATTAGAAAACATTTTCTGTTTTATTATTCAAAAGAATAATAAAATAATTTCAAAATATAACTATAAATGGTTGAGACGTCGTGAAGAAATAATGAAAACATATTCTGTAAACTTAAGAAAAAGAAAACTTGAATTTTAATTTCGAATAAAGTTTTAATTAAATAATAAAAATAATTTAAAAATATATATGCAATAAGTGTGAGAGAATGATAAATATTTTAATTAATGATTTAATTGTAATTAATCGGTTTAGGTATCTATCTATGTAAGATGTATTTCAAAATAAAACAAATATTATCAAAAAATAAAAACTAAATTTAAAAAGAAAAATTAATTAGTTGTTATATTAAATAAATTAAACACCATAGTTTTTAAATTATATCTAATTAGTTACTAATGTTTTAACTACTAATTATTTAAATTATAAATTTGTTAACAAAAATATTAATAACTAATTAGATACTAATTTAGAAACTATTTATCAATAATAAAAATTAATAATTTTTTAATCTTTAAAATATAGTTTATAATTTAGCCTTGCAAACTAAATTTTTCTAATTTAGCCTTGCAAACTAAATTGGTTCATATTATAACCTTTTTTTCTAAAAAACAGTGTTGGTTTTTTTCTTTTTATGCCAATTTCCTTTTCCAATGTTCATCTCTTTTGTTTCGGATAATCTATTTTTGGAAGAGGAAGAAGATATCTCATTGGAATCAATACTTTCTATTTAGGAACAATAATTTATGAAGAAATACATGAATAAAATTTTAACAATAACATATAGTTAACACTATAATGTCTTCATAATATATAAGTAAGATTATTTTGTAAAGTTAATTTATATATATATATATATATATATATATAATATAAAGTCATATTGGAAATTTTATTTTAATATAAAGTCTTTCTTAGTTATTGTGTAAAATTTCTATTAGATTACCTATAAATTTTGATTATGTATATAATTTATGAATTATATATGTGTATTAAAAATATATACACTTTGAAATTGAAAATTAATATTTTTTTTTGAAATATTTCTATTTTATTATTACGAAGATAATGCCATTATATTCTATTTACCTTTTATAGTTTTTATGACTAAAATAATCTTATCGGTTTCTCTTTTCAATGATAATATTTTAATAGCACTGATGTTTTTAATAATATGTTTTTATCATTTGCAATTTAGGAACTATATAATATTATATTTGCAATACTTTCCTTTTTGTATAAGGATTGATGGTTTAAAGTTTGAGACAGTATTATCTTTCAAAGTGTTTATGTGCTCAGGGTATGGATTTTAACACAACACTGTATAAAATTAAAAATAAATAAATACAAGGCGCCATTGTATATTTATCAATATGTGATTTTAGTAAGTGATTATTATCAACTTTAAAACTTATTATTTTCAATGGTTTTTAGTATTATCATATAGTAAACAACATATTCTATCATGTTTTAGATAATGTTTAGAACATAACTAATATGATATTTTTTTAAATATTTAGAATTAATTTATGTATAAGTTTCTATAAGTAATAAAAATAATTAGAGAAATTGAATTAATATGTTATTTATGAGGCTCGGACACGCTTCTTAAACGGTGTTTTTGTGTCGGACACACGTTTGGAACACCAACACTTGCAGGACACATACAGTGATGTGTCAAATTCAAAAATTAATTGTTGGATTTATGATAATTCTAACACGATTCTATCATAATTTTAAAAATGAGAAATACATTAATTATATAAAATTTTATTATAATTACAAAAATAAGGAACAAATCATTTTGAACTAGACATGAAAAACATCTTTCTCTTAAAGAAAAAAATATTGAAATATGCTTCTACACATAAATCTTTATTATTAATTTATATAATTTATAAATCCGTATTCCCATATCTGTCTCCGTGTCATATCCGTGTGAGTGTCTATGTCCTAACTAGTATCTCATTGTATCAAAGAAGTAATGTGATTTTCTTAATATAGAAATGTTGTAAAAGTAAGGATGTTAATCCAGTCACATTGTAAAGTGTCTGAATTTGATTGGTAGGGATGAAACATGAAATGAATGAAGGTTGAGAAGAAGGACATGAACAAGATAAGTTATCGTGGGTACGAGTGTTGGGTCTTGGGTTCATAACCGATAAAAGTTGAGAAACAATGTGTTGTTTCTGTGTCCTTTTCCCCCACTAGAGAGTTGAGAGTCACAAATCACACACAGTGCCCCCAGAAAACGAAAATCCAAAACCATACTCTCCCTCCACACCCTCTCATACCAATTTTCCACTCAACCTTCCAAAAATGTATCTTTCCCAAATCTCCTTAACCATTGCCTATCTCAGCAAGTCACTAATTATGTGTCCCCGTCCAGCATTTTATAAGCCACCACCCTCTCAACTCAGTTTCACTCACTCACTCTCTTCAAACCACACCACCCTTTCCTCCTTTTCAGGTCTTCATTCTCTCCATATGCTTACCCTCTTTTTCCTTTCTCTCTTCTCATCATTACTTTTTGTGGGGTTGGAAGAAGGTTCAGTTTTTTTTTTTTTTTTTTGGGGGGGGGATGGATAAAGGTTTTTTATTTTTCTTTTTTGTTGTTGTTAATTTAGGGAGTGTTGGAAATGGAACCGTGTTTTTTTTTTTGGGTTTAATTGCT
>Ga0123342_1002003_pt1 | contig 34188 bp, 31 predicted proteins | sample Turbeawhitnodule_FD_89960 | JGI IMG/M metagenome (GOLD analysis project Ga0123342, IMG submission 89960) | Root nodule microbial communities of legume samples collected from Mexico - Turtle bean Mexico white nodule | ecosystem: Host-associated > Plants > Roots > Nodule | place: Mexico: Nepantla... | reverse complement strand
TTTTTTCAGAATATATCTAAGAATATAGTTTGTTATCAAATCTTAACAAACTCTTAATTGCATTTAAAATTGATTGTTCAAAGCATTTAATGACTGGAGCGTATTCAGTTAAAGCATTTAAAGCTCAGTCAAAGAAAACAGTTTTTCTGTTATGGTTTTAAAACAAACAATTGATTGTTTCCTCGAATCAATCAGTTGTTTTGTTACTTAACAAAATACACCATTCAAAAACAGTTTTCAAACTTTCTTAAAACACATAAGTGTAAACAATCGGTTGTTTCGACAAAACAATCGGTTGTTTCAACTTAGTTTGAAAATCATTTTGCTTTGATATAATTGAGATGCTAATTGCTTTGAGATTTAATCTAAGTGTTGATTACAACATTGAACTACCCCAGAACAAGGCTAAAACCAGCACAACAGCAACAAGCAAAGCAGAGGCTTCATCATCCATCAAAGGATTTGGATTCTTCAAAACATTGAACACCACTTGGTTCAACAAGAAGGGGTTACCCGAGTAGAGATCGCCCGAGAAGACCGGCCTGAACCAGCGAAGGAGGTGCTGGAAAAGGAGATTAGGGGAAGGAAGTTCAAGCTTGGCAGATCCCTAAGCTAGGAGACACAAGATCAAATTACTGAGGTGATAGCGCGACACTTGGATGCCTTCGCATGGACTACCTCATATATGCTTGGCATCGACCCAAATTTCTTGTGCCATCGCCTTACCATGGACCTCCAAGTTCGACCAGTACGCTAGAGGAGAAGAAAGTTTAACGAAGAAAGGCGACTGGCCATCAGGCAGGAGACCAAGAAGTTGTTGGATGCTGGCCACATAAGGGAGATCCAGTATCCCAAATGGTTAGCCAATGTAGTATTGGTCAAGAAGGCCAATGGTAAGTGGATGATGTGCATCGACTTCACAGATTTGAACAAAGCTTGCCTGAAGGACTCATATCCACTGCCCAGTATCGACGCCTTGGTGGATAGCGCGCTTAGTGTCCTGGATGTTTTCTTTGGATATAACTAGATCCGAATGCATCCTAGGGACGAGTGCAAGATGACATTCATGACGGAGCTCTCCTGTTACTGTTATAAGGTGAGGCCTTTTGGACTCAAGAATGCAGGTGCTACCTATCAAAGGTTGATGGATAGCTCCCATGATAGGGCGAAACGTCTAAGCATATGTGGATGACATGGTGGTCACCTCCCAGGTGAAGGAGCAACACGTTGCTGATTTGGAGGAGCTATTTACCATAATAACTAAGTACAAATTGAAGTTAAACCCCCAAAAAATGTGTGTTTGGGGTAGAGGCAGGAAAGTTCTTAGGGTTCCTACTTACTGAGTGTGGGATAGAGGCAAACCCCGAGAAGTGTGTTGTGATTATAGCCATGAGGAGTCCGATCTCAGTGAAAGAAGTGCGACAGTTGACAGGGCGGATGACAGCTTTGTCCCGATTTGTATCGGCAGGAGGGGATAAGGGGCATCCCTATTTTCAGTGTTTGAAGAGGAACAACAAGTTCGTAGGGATCAAGGAAAGTGAAGAATCGTTCCTCAAGTTGAAGGAATACCTAGCCAATCTCCCAGTACTGTGCAAGTCACAGCTAGGTACCCTGCTCCATTTGTATTTCACCATCACTGATCGGTCGATCAACTCGGTCCTCATCCAGGAGCAGGATCATGTGCATAAGCTAATATATTTCGTAAGCAAAGTTTTGCAAGGGCTTAAGGTGAGATACCAGGCCATAGAAAAAGCGGCCCTAGCGGTAATGTTCTTAGCGTGAAGGCTCCGCCACTACTTTCAGAGTTTCACTGTAATAGTGATGACAAACCTCCCTATTCGCAAGGTCTTACAGAAGCCTGATGTGGCAGGTCGAATGGTGTGTTCGGCGGTTGAGCTATTAGAGTTCGATGTGCAACACAAGTCAAGAGGACCTATCAAAGGTCAGGTTTATGCTGATTTCGTAGTACTGCTCTCCTCGGCAGCCACACACCAAGAGGAAGCAGATTTCAGATGGGTCCTCTCCGTAGAAGGGTCCTCCAACCAACAGGGTACTGGGGCTGACGTCATTCTGGAAGGACCAAATGGGTTGTTGATCGAGCAGGCCTTACGGTTTGCCTTCAAGGCTAGTAATAACCAAGCTGAGTATGAGGCCTTGATCGCAGGAATATTGCTAGCTAAAGAGATGGGTGCTAAGAGTTTACTGGCAAAGAGTGATTCCCTGTTAGTAACAGGGCAAGTTACAGGAGAATACCAGGCCAAGAACCCTCAGATGGCCGCATATTTTGAGTATGTCAAGATCTTAAAAGAGACTTTTGCGGTGTTCGAACTAGTACATGTCCCCATTGGGCAGAATGCCCGAGCTGACTTGCTAGCAAAGCTCGCCAATTCAGACAAGGGGGGCATACAAAGGACAGTGATATAGGAGACCCTGAGGACACCTCGAACCACCACAAGTTGCACATCAGAAATACAGTAAATAAGCGCCTCGGAAGGCGTTAAGAGATGTCACCAGTCACTGACCCAGGAAACATTGAAAACACCTAGAATAAGCACATATAACCTATCAAGGGAAGAGTCGTTGCACGTTTGCCTAATCGAAGAAGGCGAAACCTGGGATGATACCCTACAAACGCTACTTGACTGACGAGATACTCCCGCTGGAGCCCACAGAGGCCAGAGTAGTCAAGAAGAATTCAAGCAGGTATACCCTTGTGGATGGGAATTTATTCAGACATGGGTATACACACTCTATCTTGATTTGCGTAAGTGGTGAAAAATGCACATGCATCATGACAGAACTCCACGAAGGGATATGTGGGAGTCACATCGGTGACCAAACTCTCTCGTCAAAATCCATTCGCACGGGGTACTACTGGCCAAACATGAGGAAAGATTGCACGAGGTATGCACAACGATGCAAGTAGTGCCAACATCATGCTGACTGGCATAATGCACCCACAGAGGAGTTACGATCGATCCACAGCCCATGGCCATTTCATACCTAGGGGATTGATATTCTGGGAGCATTCCCTCTAGCAGTGCGACAGATAAAGTATCTTGTGGTTGCCATTGAGTACTTTACAAAGTGGATAAAAGCCGGCCAGTTGTGCAAATCACAACTCACAAGATCCAACACTTTGTATGGAAGAATATAGTATGTCGTTTTGGAATCCCAAAATGCTTGGTGTCTGATAATGGCACCCAGTTTGCAAGACAACAGTTGGGCAAGCTGTGTACAAAGCTAGGAATAAAGCAGGTGTTTGCATCAGTCGAGCACCCCCAGATGAATGGGCAGGTCGAGTCTGCCAACCGAGTTCTGCTCAAGGGTCTGAATAGAAAATTGGAAAAAGCCAAGGGAACTTGGGCAGAAGAGGTTCCTAGAATTGTGTGGGCTTACCACAACACTCCCTAGTCCACTACCAAGGAAACACCTTTTATCTTGGTGTATGTTTCGGACGCGATGATTCCTGTAGAGATACAGGAGAGTTCACCACATTTCTAGAACTTCGTGGCTGAAGAATCCAACGAAGAAAGAAAAGTGAACCTAGATCTACTGGATGAAGTCAGGGAGGAAGCACGTATCAAGGCTGAAGCCTTGAAGAGAAGGGTAGAGTACAAGTACAACTCCAAGTTGAGACCTCGACAGTTCCAGGTCGCTGACTTGGTGATGCGAAAGGCCCACCCCTACCAACTAGAGAACAAGTTATCTCCCAAGTGGACTGGTCCATTCCGTGTGACAGAGGCACTTGGGAACGGGGAGTACAAGTTCGAGACCTTAGAAGGTGGGACAATTTCTCGAACTTGGATCAGAGCTAATCTAAAATTTTATTTTAGTTAATTATATCATTGTACACAGTTAAGGGGACACTCTTTTTTCCCTTATAAGGGTTTTTAATGAGGTCACCCAATAAAAATTCAGTTGAAAAGATATATTTGCAAGTGTGTTGTACAGTGCAGCTAGTGAACCTCTCCCTTGGGAAAAAGTGCCAAGATCAGGAATAGTAAGGTTTTTAGTGAGTCTCCCTCTTGTGTGAGAACGCCAAGGTCGAGAGCAGTATGGTTCCCAATTAAATATCTCACTTTCCTTTATATGGAAAGGTCGAGACCAGTAAAGTGAACCTCTCCCTTGGGAAAAAACGCTAAGATCGGGAATAGTAAGGTTCTTAGTGAGTCTCCCTCTTGTGTGAGAACGCCAAGGTCGAGAACAGTATGGTTCCTAGTTAAATATCTCCCTTTCCTTTATACGCCAAGGTCGAGACCAGTAAAGTGGACCTCTCCCTTGTCTTTGTAAGACAAGGTCGAGAACAGTATGGTCCCCAGTTAAATATCTCCCTTGCCCCTATGCGGCAAGTTCGAGACCAATAAAGTGGACCTCTCCCTTGTCTTTGTAACGCAAGATCGAGAACAATATGGTTCTCAGTTAAAAATCTCCCTTGCCTCTATACGCCAAGGCCGAGACTAGGAAAATGAGCCTCTCCCTGGCCTTTACACCGCCATATCGAGAGTAACATGATTCGAAGCAAGACATCTCCCTTATCCTTATGTTCCAAGGTCGAGAACAACGAGTAAACCTTTTCCTTATATTTGTATGAAAAAGATAATGCCAGTTAAAGTTCGAGCAAACATCACCTTTACCTCAATACGTTAAAGATCGAAAAAGGGGTAAGATCAAGCAGGTTGGTAAAGGAGCATGCTACTTAGGTATGAACAGTCATTAAAGCGTTGTTAGCAAGGCTAATCGAAGATAAGCAAGATAGCTAACAGAGAATACAAGAGACAAATTGAAAGGAAAAGACTTCATAAATAAAGATATATATATATATATATATATATATACAGATTCATCAACTGTTTGTCAGGCTACAAAAATAATAGCAAGGAGAATCACCGCTACTCGGCGTCTACCAGTGGCCCTTCAACGATTCTCTTTGTCAGTCCAGTTTGGGAAAGGTCCACCCCAGGATGCACACAGGCAACCTGGGCTATGGAATCCTCAAACCTTGTTGCGTAAGACTCCGCGGCATCCCGGGTGAATTCATCCTTGGTCTAAAGGAAGTGTTCATCCTTGCGGACCAACTCTTCCTTCAACTTGGCCAATTGCTCTTCTAGCTGGGCTGACTTCCCCTTTAGTTGAGCTTATTCCTCCTTCAGCTGGGCACCTCTGCATCCCTGCTACAAAGCTTCTCCGCCAAGCCATCCACTTAAGCTTGCAGGTCAGTGTTCCTGACATAGATCCTCAGAGTCTCTTGAGACTTCTCGAACAAGAGCTTCTTAGTCTCTTGATCAGATTTGCGAAGCTCCGCCATCTCCAAGATCCTGCCAGTCTCACGACGCGTAAGTTCTTTGATTTGAAGGGCGTTCTGGCTAGCTGCTTCCTTTAGTTTCTGCGTCTTGGACAAAAGAAGGCTGGATCCAACCAGAGTCTCCCCAAGATGCCTCGAGATATGATCCAGCAAAGAATCGTCCTCTAAGTTCCCCAGTCTCTCTTGGGTCTGGAAGGACTCCAACACCCACTGAAGGAAGGTCGACAGATTAGCAAGGGGCTCACCACAATCGCCCCCTGAAGCACTCTCCCCCTACCCTCGTACACCACGATGTCACGGGGGGAAGAGGCACTGGGAGGGCGCTCCTTGTAGGAAGGAGCACGACCGTCTGAGCCCAAGGGCGCAGGAACGACAACATCGGCCTTGCGCTTCCTCTTAAAGATGAGGCCTGAACAGGTGTCCTCATCTTCAGAAGCAGCAGCCTCAGTGACCTCAACCACCCCTTTTAGCCTTTGGTCTATGGGGGTTGGGGCAAAAGGGCCAGGAGCAGCCTTCAGTTGAGCCGCAACAGCAGCCAACTGCCTCCTTTTCTCGGCGTTGAGTACCATGCCTGCACAAGAAGAAGAAATAACATAAGAATTTAAACCAGCAATGCACACAAGCAAAGAGAAACACAATTAGGAATAAGGAGAGAGAGGGTACCAATATAGCCCTTAAGAGCCTTAGTGCTGCATTCGAGCTTGAGAAGCTCGACAATGCTAAACATTGCTCCCAAGTTGGAGAAGAAATTGCACACCTCTCGTTCCCGCGTGGGTAAGTCCTCAAGGCATCTGGGTTTCTTGAGCCCAGGTTCCTTCACCCAATAGAGGGGAAACCCATCCAAGAGGGTGGGGTCTGATTTGCTGCAACGGATTTTGAAGAACTTCCCTTTGAAGCCCTTGTATGATTGTTGGAAGAGGGTCGGCAATACTCTTCCAGCGACCCCGTTGAAGCTCACCCACAGCTTCTTCCTTGGACTCTTGGCTTCGAAGAAATATAAAAAGACATCAACCGAAGGCGTATGGCCAAAGTGGTCGCAGAGGATAGAGAAGGCTCTAACAAATGCCCAGTTGTTGGGGTGTAGCTGGGCAGGGGTGACATTGACCTCAATGAGGAGAGCACGCTCGAAGCCGATGAGGGGTAGGCGAAGGGAAAGTCTCTTGAAGATTGTTGAGTAGATGAAACAAAAGGGGCCCTCTGGGTTCGATGACTCATCAACACAAACGGGCTCACCCATCCTACATGGCACAAGCTTTACGAACCTATCGTGCTCCTTCCCAAAGACACGTGATTTATGGCAGTCCTGGTTCTTCCTATATGTCGCTATGCTCGCAAAGGAGGTAAAACTAGAGGTTTCATCTAAAAGATCGTGAGATGCCCAACGATATAAGGATTTAAAGTTGAGGGGAGGAGGAGTTGGGTTCGTTTGGGCCATCTTAAGGAGAGAAAGCTAAAAAAAAAAGAAGGAAAAAAAAGAAAAAGGCAAAGTTCTGAGAAAGAAATGGTGCACCTCAGAAAGAAAAATAGGGAAGTAGAAAACGAAGAACAACAATAGTAAAAATGCAGAAAATCTAAACAGTCCCAGAATAGTTAATGCATGTCAAGGGCATCAGAATGATAAAGCAACGACAATGGTGAAATAAAAGACATACCTTGGAGTGATTGTGCTTCAGTGAGTTGAAGTGGTTAAGGGAGGAAGACAGAGCGTTCTGAGAAATGGAAGGGTTTGAAAAATGCTTAAGAGAAGTAATGAAACAGTGAGAAGAGCGTAAGGGTTGAGGGGTTTAAGGTATAAGGGAAGTGCAAGCGGCAACGAGTCTTGACCGTTGATCTTGCCACGTGTACGCTGGTGAAAAAGTATGGTGAAATGTCACCTCAGTGCACTGTGCACGTCCTGTCACTCGTTCGCCACGTAGGTCGCCGTGGGCGATCACTTAGCCTCTTCAGCGAAACAAGTTACAGCTCGAGCCTGGGGGCTTGTGTACTGGCCAAACCTCAGACATCGGCATCAGAGATCGGCATCAGACACCGACATCGGTGGTCTGGTTGCATTAATGGGCCACGTAAGTGAGTCCCAGGAATATTAATGAGCTATCATCCAGATATAAGAAAGACCTAAATCACGGAAGGGTCCATGCATGTGGTGTGTATAGTACGTTCAGGTCTAGCACAAGTAAGTATTCCCTGGAGGCGCTAAGGCCCATAAGGGTTAGGATTTTCAGGGAAAGACTGCATGCATGACACGTGAATAATTAGGACACCTATAGAATAGATGGCCCCGCACCGCTGGTGCATGAGTTGGTACCCTGGAGGCCATACTGTTAAGATTTTGAACTCCATAAAAGGAAAGTCTTGTGCGACAGCTGCTTTAAGCTTGTTCGACACACAACGGGACGCCTTGCTAGTAACCGTAATTCCACTTAAGGAAAGATCCTTGTGGGACAGGGAAGTTGACCTAGATACAACCTATAAAAAGGGTGGTAAGAATCCTAGAAAAGTACGTCGTTTCTAAGACTGAAACTATTTTACATACTTATTGTTTCTTAGCCCAGTACTGACTTGATCGTCGAAGTGCAATCAACAGGTAGGGCTCCCTCTGTTTCAACGGAGCCACTCTCTATCACCTGAGGAAGAGAGCAAAAACCACCAGAAATAGGAGGAGCCACCATCTGCCTCTGAAGTCAACGGCGGCTGAGTCAACTGACGAGAACAAATACATTTTCAATTTTTTTTATTTTTTTTGGAATTTGTTTTCGATTTTTTTTTTATAATTGTTTGTCGAAATGAGATTTTGATTTTTTCAATTTTATTTTATAATTTCATTTCTGATACACAAAAATATATTTCATATTTTTTTCTTTCAAGAATATTTTCCTTAATTTCAGATTTTCAATTTTAGAAAGATAATTTTTGAAATTCAAAAAAATTGATTCCATGAATCATTGGTTGCAGAAACAATTGCAAAATAAATAATATGAAACTTAGTACATTTATATTATTTTAAAAAAAATTAGTCAAATAAAATTTTAAATTGAAACGTAGTTTGATGAACAACTACTTTAACTCGATAAAAAAACACAATACAAAAGAAACTTTTGAGAGAAGTGTGAAAAAAAAGACTGAAACGGAAAAAAGAACACGAAGGAAAAGAAATATAAAAAAATAATGTAGACCACAAATTTTTATTTTTTATCTTCATTTTATTAATCTAAAGGTATTTTTTATTGAACCAGTGTCTTTATCATTTATTTTGTTCTTCATGAATACATATTATATAAATTCTAATTGTTTAATTGTTAATGTTTCTCATTTTTATATTTCTTTTACTCTGCTTTTCATTTTCGTACAGCAAGTGGAGGCGGAAAAGGAAGAAGATACAGAAGTAGAATATTCCAAAATATTACTTGAATATGAAACATTCAGATATTTTGCACAGGTACAAAGTCATCTTGATATCACTGTTGATATGAACATGGATGAGAGGATGAATACGTTTCAAACACGACATTCTTGCAAAGAAGATAAAAAAATTAAAAAATCTATATTTTCTTAATATTTATTACCGGAGTTTCTCATTTTTTTTTTTCATTATTATATTTATTTTTTTTAATTTTATATTAGTAAATTAAAATTAGTAATTTACACGTTTTGAGAATGAAATACATGACATAATTGTCTTACTGTCTTACTATAAATATGTTTATTATATTATAAATTTAAATTTATTTTAATATTTTTTTTAATATAACTTAATTATTAAAATTGTAGGTTGAAACTCATAATTAATGAAAAAATGTTATATCTTATTTTTTTAATAATATTTAATATTTAAAAGATATAATATATGTAATAATATATATAATAATAATAAAAAAAAATAATAGACATTTTCCCTACTAAATATAAAAAATATCACTTTTTTCTATTTTCGCTACTAAATATAAAAAATATCACTTTTTTAGAAAGAAAAAATGCAAATCACATTCATTTGATAATCATCTATCATAAATAATATTTTAAATTAGAAAATAAAATATAGGTGTCAAACTATGAGCTCACAGTGGGAGTATATAAAAGAGAAGTGGAAGAGAAGATAAGAATGATAGAAGAAGGGGAGTACTTTACTCGATTCTCATAACTAGCCACAGAGACACTTCTGCTGTTGTTCTGACCCTACAAAATGGTTCCTAAACCCATCACAGTGACAGTAGGAGCACCACCGGTGTCTTCTCCACCCAACCCTCTCTTGAAAAACGCAGTATCAACCGTTAAAACAGAAGAAAAACCCCAAACCACCACACTCCCCCCACTCTCAACCACCACTCCAAAACCCAACCCTGCTCCAACCATCAAAACAACGCCGCAGCAACGCCTGGAACCAAAAAGAAAAACGAATTCATGGGCTCCAGCGCTAATGCTGAACGCGTTGGACAGCATCGTCAACAACTTCATAGACCCTCCACTGAAACCCTCCGTAGACCCCAGACACGTCCTGTCGCAAAACTTCGCCCCCGTCAATGAACTCCCTCCCACCGAGTGCCAAGTAATCGAGGGCTCCCTCCCGCCCTGCCTCGACGGCGCCTACATCCGAAATGGCCCCAACCCTCAGTTCCTCCCGCGTGGACCCTACCACCTCTTCGACGGCGACGGCATGCTCCACGCGCTCCGAATCTTCCAAGGCAAACCCACCCTATGTAGCCGCTACGTCAAAACCTACAAATACACAATGGAAAACGACGCTGGTTTCCCTCTCATCCCCAACGTCTTCTCTGGCTTCAACTCCCTTGCTGGCTCCGCGGCGCGTGGCTCTCTAACCGCGGCGAGGATCGCCACGGGACAGTTCAATCCGTCTAATGGCATTGGGTTGGCCAACACCAGCTTAGCCTTCTTCGCTAACCGTCTCTTCGCGCTGGGCGAATCCGACCTCCCCTACGCCGTCTATGTTACCCCTAACGGCGAGGTCGAAACAATCGGCCGTTACGACTTCAACGGCAAACTTTCGGTCAGCATGACGGCGCATCCGAAGGTAGACCCCGACACAGGGGAATGCTTCGCCTTCCGTTACGGCCCCGTTCCCCCGTTCCTAACCTACTTCCGTTTTGACCCTAACGGGAACAAGCACGACGACGTGCCTATCTTCTCCGTGACTTCACCTTCGTTTCTCCACGACTTCGCCATCACCAAGAATTATGCAGTCTTCTGCGATATTCAGCTCGGAATGAACCCTCTCGGCATGATCGCCGGTGGCTCCCCCATGGGCTCCATCGCTTCCAAGGTCCCAAGGATTGGAGTCCTTCCTCGGTACGTGTGTACATACATATATATGCACAACACCTACAATTGTTTTCCATCACAGAATTTGGTGGATGATTCTTTAATCAGAATCTCAGTTCGTGTTAGTAATTCACCTAATCAACGTTTTCACGCAAACTGTAGAAATTAAATTAAGATTTGATAGATGTGGAACAGTATTAAAAAAAATACTAAAAGCAAAACACTATTGAATTATATATAAATTTAGTTTTAATTTTCATTATTACTGATTTAACTGTTATTACAGTTATGCTAAGGATGAATCCATGATAAAGTGGTTCGAGGTGCCGGGGTTTAACTTCATTCACGCGATAAACGCGTGGGAGGAGGATGAGGGAAGAACAGTGGTGGTGGTGGCGCCGAATATTCTGTCGTTGGAGCACGCAATAGAGAGAGTGGAGCTGGTTCACGCGATGGTGGAGAAGCTGAGGATCGATCTGGAGACGGGAATTGTGACGCGGCAACCGGTGTCGGCGCGGAACCTTGATTTCGCGGTTATAAACCCAGCATTCGTTGGGAAGAAGAATAGGTTCGTTTACGCGGCGGTGGGAGACCCGATGCCGAAGATCTCGGGGGTGGTGAAGCTGGACGTGTCGAAGGTGGAGGAGCGGGGGGAGTGCACGGTGGGATGCAGGATGTACGGCGAGGGATGCTACGGCGGGGAACCGTTCTTCGTGGCGAAGGAGGAAGGGGGCGAGGAGGACGATGGGTACTTGGTGACCTACGTGCACGACGAGAGGAAGGGAGAGTCGAAGTTCTTGGTGATGGACACGAAGTCGCCGGAGCTGGACGTGGTGGCGGTGGTGAGGCTACCACGGCGGGTTCCGTACGGTTTTCATGGGTATTTTGTGAAGGAAAGTGACCTTAGGAAGGCGGTGTTGTTGTGATGATTGAGGTGTGGGATAGCGCCATTATTATCCCTTCTCAGCATTATTCACCGCTTCACTGTGATTAGAAGGTAGCATAGAGATATAGATTAGAGGGGTAAAGAAGTAAATAAATAAAAGAGTTGTGTATGGAAGACACAGAGTAATAATGTAGAGACACAACAAGATCTATGCCATAAAAAACTTGGGATGACATCATCGCTCCATATTTCATAGTCCCATCGGATCACCGATGACTTTATCTATCATTGATACAAATGAGACATTGAAAATCTACTCAAGTATAAAAAAAAAGTAATTTTATCAATTTATATAAAAATGTAAATTTTAGGTAAAGAAAGAAAATTATATATTGAAATAAGATTGTGAATGTATATTTTTCCTTATCGTGTGCTGTCTTTTTATTCAACATCAGTTAAATTCATGATTATTTTTCATCAACTGTTCATCAATTTAAACCCATTACCTTTTTACTTCATAATTAAATCAGTTACTATAACCTATTTAACTTATTTACTACATGCATGAAGTAAATATATTATCCAAAACAAATTAAAACAACAAAAAATATACACCTCACAAACTAATAAAATAATATTTTAATTATATTTAATTTTTATTCTTTTACATTATACAATAAAAATATATATTTAAAATTACATTATAATATTTAAAATTAAAAAATAAATTAAATATGATTAAAATATTATTTTATTAATTTGTGAAGTGTATATTTCTTTACTGTGTAGTTAACATATCATCACCTATCCAAAATATCTACACTTATGATACTATTGCTTCCTCAACATCTCTTTTCACTTTAATATATTTTACACCTTTTGTCGTTTTCTTCACAAAAAACTACAGTGCTTGTAAATAAGAAAAAATAGTATTAATTTTACCATTTTCTTTCTAATTTTTAATATTATATTTGCATGCCATTCCAATGAATTATAATTTACTGGTGGCAAAACCTTTATATTTGTTCTGTCTCTGAGATGAAATTAAGAAATAATCCCCTTCTACCAGTAAGAGTATTTTTTAATACTGGATTATCTTACTTTTTACTTACCATTTAGTTAAGTTAAAAAAAATAATCAAGTTTTAACTCTCATTTATCTCCTATTTGTCGGGAAAAACAATTTAACTGAAGCTTATGAGCTGAAAATCGATAACTGAATTTAATTTTTCTTTTTTTCATGTTAATTGACAGGTTAAGTGTAAAATAGATTCGTTGGGACATCATACCTAACATATGAATCGTCCTTGAATCGACAATAATCAAGTAGAACGACTTTAAGGGGTCATAGATCATTCTTAAACTGATCGTAATGAATGCTTGTAGATAAATTCTATAAATTATTACACAAATGAGTGATTATTTTATTGGTTTCTTTGGTAGCTGCTCAGACACGAGAGAGTATACCGAATATTATGATCATTCATAGACCAGATAGATGAAATATTTATTTGTCAAAAATTTTATATTTATGTTTGTATTTTAAATTATAAGAATGCATTGTCTCACTACATTACATTTTCAAAGAAAATAAATAAAATATAAATTATGAAATTTCTCTATATTTTTTAAAAATAAAGTCATTACATTATGTTATTAAAATATTTAAATAATTCGCAGTATGTATAATTTGTAGTATGTTGTCACTAATAAACGTATAAATAGTTTATACTTGTTTTAATTTAAAAATATAATTAAAAATAAAATAAAAATATGAAATATGCACACAAAATTGTGTTGCTTTAATAAATTATGCTTAAAATATAAACAGTTTATACATTTTCTTCTTATAATTTAAAATATAAAGAAGAGTAAAGTAGAATATGACATTAAATATAAAAAATTCTATATATTATCATAGATAAAAATAACCGTATTTTGGAAATTTTGAATCATAACGTATTTTGATTTTGTAGTTTTTTTAATATTTCTAACGTAGAAATATTATGATTAATTATATTCTTAGTATAGCCTCTTGAAATTAACGTGTTTTAACTTTTGTGACTGTAATATATTTTTTTTAATTTCTCTAAAATTAAAAAATATTGTTTTTATTCCTAATTATTATATAAGACTTGTTAAATGCTTATATGTTTAAATAAAAAGTTAAAAGACCACTGCGAGCAATATATCCTAATATTGTGATATAATGTTAACAATAGCAAGAATGAAAAATAAATAAAAACATTTTACGAGAATTAAAACCAAGATTAATACATTATATAAAAAGTAAAACCAATTATTTAAAATTTTACGAAAAAGACAAATTTTAGAGGAGTGATGATATATACTCATCCAACAAAATTATATCTACTTAATAATTCAAAAATAATAATATTTTAATTATATCTATTTTGTTTTTAACTTAAAATAGAGTGTAATTATTTGAAGGGTGTGAAAGTTATTATTTTCTACTGAAAGAGGAAAGTATGAGTCAGCTATTGGATGTAAGGATTGTTCCATTGTAGTACATCTCCCTCGTGTTCTTAGTGTCAAAATAGTTTTTTCCTTTTCCAATTCATCAATCATATCAAACAACTATTCATTCATCTATTTCTCGGTATACTCATTCATCTATTTCTCGGTATACTAGTAGTGGCAGTTAATGATCCTAAAGAATGATTGAGTAATAGTTGCAAAATTAATTTGTGGTGGTAATATTAATACCTATTAAGAATTTACATGATATTAGTTATTTATGAATGATTTTATAATAAAAATATATATTCAACAAATTCTTATTAAAATAGATTTTGTTGTTGTAAGAGTTTAGAAACAATTTTATTTCTTTTAAGACTGTTGACTTTTATTCAATTCTTCTTTGTCAAATACCTTTCCAAGACTCATGAGGTGATTGATAATATGAGTGAACCACTTTTGCACATCCGCAATCGATTCTCCTTTAAGAATTCTAAACATCTCATACTCTTGGATTAGAGTATGTTTCCTTGCCCTCTTTACATCGTTAGTTCCTTCATGAGTTACCTCTAGAGTATCCCATATCTCCTTAGAAGATCTGCATTGAGAGACCCTAAAAAACTCATCAGAATTTAAGGCAGAGGTGATAATATTTTTTGCAATGCAATCAAACTTTGCTCTTTTGTTTTCTGCATCAGTTCATTGGGACCAAGACTTTTCAATAAAAACACCATCCTTTTCAAACTTAGGAATAAAAGGGTCATTTTCAATTGCATCCCATATTCCTTTATCAAGAGATTCAACAAAGATCTTCATACGTACCTTCCAAAATTGGTAATTCAAACCACAGAACAAAGGTGGTCTGTTTATTGATGCACCCTCCTCAAAGGTTAATTTTTCAATCATAAGAAAATGATTTTTAGGATCAAACTTGAATATTTTTCAAGTACCAAGCTCTTGATGCCAATTGTTAGAATATATGGCCATAAACAAGAGGGGAGGTGAATTGTTTATTAAATATTTTCGCAAACTTTGAAGGTACAATGAAAGCCAATGAAGAATCATAGAGAAGGAACTATGGAAAACAATGCACAAAGTTTTATTTGATTTCCAGAAAATCAACCGGTTGTTTTTGCGATTCAACCGGTTGTTTTTATCAATAGTTAATATAAACAACTTAAAACATATATATGTGAATCAAGGAAAGAGAGAATCACACAAACAAATTTATACTGGTTCACTCTTACATAAAGAGTTACATCCAGTCCCCAGAAACCATTGGGTATCTACTATGCAATCAAAATCCAGATTACAAACACACCACCAAAGAAGTGACCTTGAACACCTCAAGTCACACACTTCCTTTGGCACACAAACACCACAAAAATCAGAACACCCTCTGATTCTACACTTACACACCAGTATTCAGAAATACAAGAGATAAAGAAAAGATTACACCTGATGAAGATCAAATAAAAAGATTATAACAATCCTATTCCACTTCTTTGAGAAAATCCAAAAGCTTGAATGCAAATCTTGAAAACTCAAATATGTTTTCTCTCTTTCACAAATGTCTCAAAAATGTTATCAAACTTTAAGAGTGTATAACAACCTCTTTAAATACTCCAAAAGTTGTTAAAAACATTTAAAGCTCCTATTCAGTTAGAAAACATTTAAAGCTGATTTGCAAACACAACAGAAATTTTGTTATGGATTTTCAACAAACAATCGGTTGAATACTCAAAACAACTGATTGAATTGGTTTGACAGCAAAGTCAACCAAGTCAAACGGCTTCAAACCCTTTTCAAAAACCTCTAATTGATAAACAACCGATTGAAACGACAAAACAACAGGTTGTTTTTCCACTTCTTCATAAAACAAACTTTTTCAAAAAAAGGTTTTGATTCCAAACTATTTTAGATTCAAACAAAGAGTGGATTACACATCATTCTACCCAAAACCCACCCACAGACACAACAACTCCAGCCTTCCATCAAACACCATGGATATGGAGACATCAAAGCTTCAAGGTCATCCTTAATCAACAAAAAGCTTATCAACCTTTTGGTTTTTCTTTCGGCCAAACTTTTTAGCCTATAACTTGTTGAAAATCAATAAAATATTGGTTGAAATCTTTTCAACCTTTCTTTAAGCTTTTAACTTGGCAAAAATTGATAAAATATTGTTTGATGGATTGTTTACCTTTCGACTTTCCTTTCGGCTAACCTTTCGACTTCTAACTTGGCAGAAATTGATAACATATTGTTTGAAGGCTTGTTTACCTTTCGACTTTCCTTTCGACTAACCTTTCGCTTTCTTAAATAAGAACTTTGTTGATTGAGATTTGATTGGAATGAAGTACACTCACGGGAGGGATTTCACCTGGAGTGAAAGCATCTTGGACCGAGATGTTTGAAGTACGAGATACGCTCTCAGGAGGGATTTCACCTGGAGTGAAAGCATCCTGGACCGAGAAGTTTGAAGTACGAAAGACACTCTCGGGAGGGATTTCACCTGGAGTGAAAACATCCTGAATCGAGAGGTTTGAAGTACGAAAGACACTCTTGGGAGAGATTTCACCTGGAGTGAAAGCATCCTGGACCGAGAGGTTTGAAGTACGATACACTCTCGGAAGGGATTTCATCTGGAGTGAAAGCATCCTGGACTGAGAGGTTTGAAGTACGAGATACACTCTCGGGAGGGATTTCACCTGGAGTGAAAGCATCCTGAACTGAGAGGTTTGAAGTACGAAAGACACTCTCGGGAGGGATTTCACCTAGAGTGAAAGCATTATGGACCAAGAGGTTTGAAGTACGAGATACACTCTTGGGAGGGATTTCACCTGGAGTGAAAGCATCCTGGATCGAGAGGTTTGAAGTACGAGATACACTTTCGGGAGGGATTTCACCTAGAGTGAAAGCATCCTCAACCTAGAGATTTGAAGTATGAGAAGCATTGGGAAATTTAATAGTTTGATTCTTCATATGAATAACTTCTTCATTAAGTGTTTCAATCTTGAATAATATTTTCTTTATACATGAGAAACCATCCTTAACCGAAAGGTTTTATATATAATGATGGGTGTTTAACTACCCTGGACTTTGTCTAATCCTTATCCTTTTATCTCTAACAAAGTGTTTCAACTACCTAGCTTGAATCAGTTCTTCAATTCGGTCTTTCAAAGCTGCACACTCTTTTGTATGACGACTATGATTCTTATGGTATTGACAACTTTTGCTTTGATTAGCTCGATCTGGTGTTCTTGCTTTCCTTGGTGGCGGAATTACTTCAGTTGCCATAGCCTCTTGTAATATTCGTGCCCTGGTGGTGCTTAATGGTGTATAATGCTGAAATTTTCTACCATGCAGTTCTTCTCTTACTCTTCTATTTTGATACCCTATTCCTTTTTCATTTGTATTCTTCTCACTTCCTACATCCATCCTCACTTGATTTTGAAACTCCCTCAACTCCTCCATCTACATAAACTTCATTGCGAGCTATTTTAACTCATCAAGATTTTTTGCCGGTTGTTTACAAAGGCTATCGGAAAATGGTCCCGACCTTAGTGTTGTAATCATATGATGCATAGTGACCTCCAGACTAAGATTTCAGATAATTAGCGCTTCTTTTCCAAAGCGCTCCATAAATATTCTTAATGATTCTCCCTTTTCCTGCCTTATATTCACCAAGGAAATTGACATCAGATGATGTGGTCGGCTTGTAGCAAATTGAGCTCCAAACTTTTCTACTTAAGTGTCAAAACAAGCGATGGATAACGGTGACAACCGAGTAAACTAACTCAGAGCCGCTCCCTTCAAAGTTGTTGGGAATACTCGACACAAAATGGCATCATTCCACGTATACAAACTTATCTGCATTGTGTATACTGCAATGTGTTCATCAGGATCTGTACTTCCATCATACTTCTCTATGGTTAAATTCTTCTAATTTTCGGGTTGTGGGGTTTCTATAATGGCTTTCGAAAAATGGATGCCTCCTAACAAATATTCCAGCAAAGGTACCAGAAATCTTTGGTATTCTCTTCCTTGTAGCTTCAAAGCTTTCCTCATTATGTACCCTCTGGTGGATATGTGTTCTTGGTTGAACAGTTTCAAACAATGTGTTTAAAATTGTCTCTTCATTCAACTTCCTCTTCATGTACGCATTATCCGCCCTTAACATACTTAACTATTCTTCATTGCTCTTCTTTAGTGTTTCGAACTCTCTTTGTAACTGCATGAGCATAGCCATTGACATAGCATTCAGATTATCTCCCTGCTCCCTAGACTGCTCTCCTCTTCTACTCATCTTTGCTTACTTCCTCAACTGTCTTGTTTCTCGGCCCCACGGTGGGCGCCAAAATGTTCTTGCAAGGGCCTTGAAACAATCTTCTTTCTTTTGAGGCTATTGACTTCTTGGTCTTCTTTCTCGGTGTGAGCTCTTGGTCTGGGCTTTCGGCTTGGACTTGGATATGACTTGTTGATGTGAGTTGATTTTAGATTTATCCATTTTAGACATGACACTTGACTTAGGATTGATATTTTTAGCAATTATATGGTGAGAATCCAAAGAAGATCCCCACTGGACACAAACTTAATCAAGTGGTTAAATAAGTGTGAAGATTCACTTCAAGAGGGCAAAGGAAAAATACAAGTATATGGTGATTGATGATGAAGGGAGGAAATTAAATGAACATGGAAAGAAACATAAAAGCATGATGGAAACTGAATTGACAATGGAGGAAAATAAGAACATAAGAGCACAAAGATAAAGGGAGTAATGGAAAAATGGAAGAGATGAAGGAAATAAATGCTTATGTGATGGAAGAGAGTTGATCACGCCACTTGGAGTGTGGTTTTCCTCCAAGATAAGTGTTGATGGTCATCACTTGAGAGCTCTCCAATTACTCAAGATAAGACCTAATGCTAAGAGGAAACAAGCCTCACAAACACCTCACTCAATTTATGCAAAGTAACTTTTCTATTCAAATTCAACATGAAAAATACAAGGAGTATGACACCCTATTTATAGGAGATGGTGCCTTGGAAAACAAGAAGCAAGGGTAGGATAGGAAACCTAAAAATGGGGCCGCCTTTAGGGTTTGACTAAGTCAAAGCCATACCTTAGGCTTGTTCTTCTAGAAACTAGGTCAAAAACAAGCTAAAGTGATAAGCACACCTCCCTTATTATGCTATATGAACCTACTCTAACCTATCTTGCTATTTAGAACCCTAGAGTGAGCTCAATTTATTTACAGCTTGTTTAATTCTTAAGAAGACTAGCAGAAAGAATATTTGATGTTCTTGTTTTTGCCCATTTCTTCTTCTGGTGAGGTCGACTAGATCCTTGGTGAGGTCTTCACTTGAAAGCTGGGATGACTTCTCATAGTGTGAATGGTCATGTGAGTCCTTGACCATCTCCTTGTTGGCTTGGATTGTATCACTTGTAAACTCTCACTTCTCTGGGCTAGGTCAATTGGATCTCTCGGTTCTTTGTTTTGGTCTCCTCTCATGGATAGGTGTGTTTACCTGAAAGGTGCTCCGATGCCAAAGTTAGAATTGGTACTAGTTAATTATTAGATAAATTCACTCCACTTACCTCTTGGATTGATCACCTATTTATAGCACTTTTTTTATTGGGCTTAAAACCCAGTTGGGCTTTTAGCAATTGATCTTTTTTAGACACATCCTTTATGTTTTGGGCCTTTTAGACGGGCTTTGCCACAATAAGTATTTATTTATTTAATTTTCACCTTTCGATCAATCTTTCGATTTTCCTATCGATCAACCTCTCGGCTGCAGACAATAGAGATTTTAAATGATTATGATATAAATTTTAAGAAGTCTATTATAAATCTAATTCAATCTTACGTAATCGGCTTGTAAGATGAAATTTACTGTTATTTTATATACTACAAAATTGACCTTAGCATTACTCAATGAGAGATTTCTTACAAAAAAATCAAATAGGTTGTTAAATGCTGTACCTTTTACCAATTATTACTAAATGGATGACTCATGGTTGCTGGTTCAGATGTGACTAAACTCTATTGTTCCTGCCGGTTGACTCGAAATGCCTTTGTGCACCTACGTCACTCCCAGGTCCAGAATCCTTGTGTTCATGCGTACCTTGCCTATGATGACCACCTGAAAACAAAAAGACAAAGGGCGCCTTAGAGGCCGTTTGCACTCCGACGCTCAAGTCAGTACTAGGGCTAGGAAACACCGAAACTGTATAATCTTGCTACTGTGTGTGTGTTTTGCGGTGCAAGAGAATTCTCTCTTGTCCAGTTTGTTACCTTGCTATTTATAGATTGAAACTAGGGTTTCCTCTTTACCCGAAATGGGCTTTTTCTGAAGGGGCGGGCCCAACACTGTTGTTACCTTACTCTTAGGATAACCTAGCGCGTGGGGTCCCTAACTGGAGTGCGACCTCTGGCGGGTGATCACCTAGGTGCCTCCTCGTGCACCTGATCTCTAGGGTCACTCGCCTTTGGGTGCCATGCATGCAGCTCAACCCTGGAACGCGACCCTCACAAGTCATATCTTTCCAGTGACTCTACACTTCGTGTTACGCCTGAATGCGTCATCCACTCTACACGCATGGATCTTCATGATCTAGGCTTCTCCCTTACTGATAACTGGCGTGTGATTTGGGATCCACTTCTCGTGGCCCAGCTCTAATGTTTGGGTTTCCGATGTCCGATCTCTCCACGCTGTTTAGTGGCACGTGGGTACATCTTAAGGACCGATGTCTGACCACCCTCGGCTCCTTGGCGCACGTGCTTTGCGAGATATTGGCCCACGCTGCTCGTGGGGCCCGCCTACGTGGCACCAACATTACTAGTGGTCAGTCAACGCCCAGAGACTGGTCGGTACACAAGCCCTCAGTCTTGAGTTGTAACTCGTTCAACGAAGAGGCTAAGTCCTTGCCCTGGGTGACTTATGTGGCTCTGTGTGCCAGGACGTAAATACTGCGCCAAAGTGACGTTTTTCTGAGCCTGTCTTATCTGTGCACACGCGTTTTTGGTCAACGGCTAGGGCGGAATGTCGCTTACGCTTCTTTGTTTGCTTTTAAACTCTTAAAAACGCGTGTGTCCAATCACTTGTTCCATCATCCTCTAAAACTCTTTGATTGTTTCGCCTTCTTCCTCAAGCATTCTCGTGTTTCCTCTATGCATTTCTGCATTCTCTCGCCATCAATCGTAGGTATGAACCCTGATTACCGTTCACACCTGTTCACTGATTCTGGTTCTGGATAACTGTCTGTGTTACTTAAATCTCTGTATCGATCACCCTCTGTTTCTGGGTTTCCTTTGATTCAAGAAACCCGAAACTCTGAGAGGTGCCGATTCTTGTTATCGTAATGTCGCGTTTGCGCGTTCTACTTCTGCATATTCGCATGCTTTATCTTAGTATTTCTTCTGAGATTTGTACACAGGTATGGTTTTGAGGGAAGAAAAACGAGCCAGATTGACTGATATCCTTTCTCGTCTCTGCGGGATTTCCAGGGACGTGGGCACTTCTCGCCAGCACGCCCGCGCCTTTGCCACCGCCACGCCTTCGCTCACTCTTTCCAATCTTGGGGTCGTGGTCCCTCCTGCCGCCGTCCGATCGTCTCCCACCCCACTCCCTTGCAAGGATAAAGTGGTGGTGATCGAATCAGACGAGGATTATTCCGAGGGTCTAATTTGTAAAAGACCCAAGCCTATGCTGGTGATGGTTTCACATTCTTCCTCTATCGGTCGCTTTGTTTCGCCCCGGAATCATGTGACTGGCGTTCCCCTGCTCCCTGACCTTGGTGGAGCTGGCGCTTCTACTCCTCTTGTCCCTGAGCTGCCCCTTGTCCTACAACACGCCATCGAGGGCTTCCAACAAGGGGTAACTGCGGACTTGGATGAGGCCGCTACAAGGGAGAGATTGGGCTTCAACTTTGGGGCCCTTCTTGCTCAGTTCAATGCTCTACTGTCAAGGGCTGAATCGGGGAACTCCTTGCTAGCTCGCTCGTTTGCTGTCTGCGAGGCTACTTTGAGAGAGGAGTTGGTTCATTTCTCGAAACTACTTCATGCCAAGTGCCGTGAGGTCACTGAACTGGAGGCAAGAGTTCTATCCCTGCGAATTCGGGTCTGCGAGCTGGAAGAGGCCGATGAGGAGTCCAAGTCCAAGATTATGGGGCTTGAACAAAGGTCCATCAGTCGTGAAGTGCAGCTAGGTCGAGCGGAGGCCAAACTTCATCAGCAAGCCTAAAGGTTTGAAGAAGCTGAGACTGAACTGACCGGGGACGTTCTCGATGCTTACGACAAGGGATTCAGAGACGCTCTTGCTCAAGTTGCTTGTGCACACCCTGGAATGGATATTACGCCCTTCACTGTATCGAACTGTGTTGAAAACGGGAAAATCGTTCCCAGGGTCCTTCCTTGATTTGTATTTGGTTGACGCACAAACTCTTTATTATCTGTCTGCAACTTTTACTTTCCCGGACACATGGCTGTTTTTATTTCTAAATTGCAAGCTGCTTTTTGACTTACATAACTGTTGTGTCATGGTGCCTGGTGCCAAAACATTTCTTCTAGTGTTCTGTCGTATGTTCCCCTCATCGTGAGGAGAGGTTTTAACTGTGAATTGGGTTGTTCCTCCTTTGCGTTCTTCGCAAGGGAAACAAATTCTCAATTGACCTCGACTTCGCTCAAAGGCGCAGAGGGTTTATCTGGCGAATTATTTCGTTTTACCTTGGCGCTTTCACTCACGAGGGGAAGTGTTCTCTCATGAGCCTACCTCTCTGCTCACAAGGCTTCTAGCGCAAGGGAAATTAATTTTTAACTGACCTCAGCTTCGCTCAAGGGCGAGGAGGATTTAACTGATAACTATTAACTGACCTCAGCTTCGGTCGAGGGCGAGAAGGATTTAACTGATAACTATTAACTGACCTCAGCTTTGCTTGAGGGCGAGGAGGATTTAACTGATGACTATTAACTGACCTCAGCTTCGCTCGAGGGCGATGAGGATTTAACTGATGAACCATTTTGTTTAACCTTGGCGCTTTCACTCGAGAGGGGAGGTGTTCTCTATGAACCTACCTTTCCACCCACGAGGCTTCTAACGCGAGGAAAACAAATGCTTAACTGACCTCAGCTTCGCTCAAGGGCGAGGAGGATTTATCTGGCGAACTATTTCGTTCATCCTTGGCGTTTTCACTCGAGGGGGGAGGTGTTCTCTACGAACCTACCTTTCCGCCTACGAGGCTTCTAACGCCAGGAAAACAAGTTCTTAACTGAATTGTACATAACTCGAGAAAATATTTCAATCGTAACGCGATGTATTGTGCCCTGAACAACTTTATGAGTTGCGGGAACGACGTCACATGGCCATCAGGGAGGTTGATGAACTAGTCCATCGTTGTTCCTGCCAGAGTGGTCATGAACAACTTGCATCGCACCGCATTGGAGCCCCCAACCAGCATCATCTGTGTATGAAAGGTCGTAAGGTGGGCCTCCAGGTCTTCCATCCCGGTGAAGGTCACCTTGGGCCCTACGAGCGTGGTTGGTATTGTTGCATCCACGATCTCTTGTGAGAACGGTGTTGGGAACTCTTTGGGTGGTGTCGCAGGCTCCTGATCTGCACCCTCACGCTCAGCCGCGTGGGTTTGCAAGTCTCTGCACAGTTCTTCGCTCGTAGCTTGCGACGCTACCAAGTCAGCTTGGATGCGTTCTTGGTTTGCTCTTGACGCGACCACCTCTTCCTGAAGGGCTCGCATCATCTCCATAACCTGCTGCAGGGTGAGGGCCTCACCCCCGTTTGGTGCAGCAGGTCCTTGCCTCGTACTTCTCATCTCTTGGATCTTCCTGGTCCTTGCTGGTGGGACAGTGTTTTGTGTCGGTCCCCACGGTGGGCGCCAAATGTTCCTACCGGTTGACTCGAAACGCCTTCGTCCGCCTACATCACTCCCACATCCAGAATCCTTGCGTTCACACGTACCTTTTATGTGATGACCACCTGAAAACACAAAGACAAAGGGCGTCCTAGAGGGCATTCGCACTCCGACGCTCATGTCAGTACTAGGGCTAGGAAACACCGAAACTGTATAATCTTGTTATTGTGTGTGTGTTTTGCGGCGCAAGAGAATTCTCTCTTGTCCAGTTTATTACCTTGCTATTTATAGATTGAAACTAGAGTTTCCTTTTTACCCGAAATGGGCTTTTTCTGATGGGGCAAGCCCAACATTGTTGTTACCTTACTCTTAGGATAACCTAGTGCGTGGGGTCCCTAACTGGAATGCGACCTCTGACGGGTGATCTTCTGGGTGCCTCCTCGTGCACCTGATCTCTAGGGTCACCCGCCTCTGGGAGTGCCCTAGCTGTTCACGTGCCATGCATGCAGCTCACCCCTGGAACGCGACCCTCACGAGTCATATCTTTCCAGTGGCTATACACTTCATGTTACGCCTGAACGCGTCATCCACTCTACACGCATGGACCTTCGTGATCTAGGCTTCTCCCTTACTGATAATTGGCGTGTGATCTGGGATCCACTTCTCGTGGCCCAACTCTACTGTTTGGGTTTCCGATGTCCGATCTCTCCACGCTATTTAGTGGCACGTCGGTACATCCTGAGAACCGATGTCTGACCACCCTCGGCTCCTTGGTGCATGTGTTTTGCGAGATACTGGCCCACGTTGCTCGTGGGGCCTGCCTACGTGGCACCAACATTACTAGTGATCAGTCAACGTCCAGGGACTGATCGGTACATCTATAAATAAAAAATTATATTGAAAATAAAATTTATATAGTGAGGTATAATTTGATGTTTAACTTATTTTGATGTTTGACTAGAGTCAATCAACAAAATTAATAAAAAATAAATAAAAGTATATGTATAACTTAAAACAAAATCATATAAATTATAAAAGTATATGTATAACTTAAAACAAAATCATATAAATTATAATTGGCTGCTTCTTCATGCATTCCCCATAAATTATTGTGTAATTATATTTTTGTCATTCGGTTAAAGAATAAATAAACCCTAAAACTGAACTTAGATTTTTCACCCTATTCCTTCTTCTGATTTCTTTCACGACACATCCAATCCAACCTAGCACCCAAAGCCACCTTCAACACACAATTTTCACTGGTGGAAGGTTTTTCAATGATTATATAGAGTTTGAGAGCATTTTATAGTGAGTTTGTGGTAGAAACAAGTTATTTTTCAAATGTATTTAAATCTTCTCCTTTACTATTTTTGTTTTGTTTTCTGGGGACATTTTGAATTACATAATCTAGAATTCATTTTTTGAAAAAACACATCTGAAAGTTTTTCCCAAATTCAAAAAAGACTTCCAAATTATGTAATTTGGAGTATTTTTTTAAAAAAATAAATTTCAAATTACATAATCATTAAGTATTTTCCAAATATGGAATTAGTTTCTGGATTACGTAATTTGAAATACAATTTTTGAAAAAATACATTTCGGATTACATAATCCGAAAGTTAATTCTAGATATAGAAAAGACTTATGAATTATGTAATATGAAAATACATAAATATAAATATGAAAACACTTCAAACTTTTTTAACTTTTCTAAAGAGGGGTATTTTTGGAATTACAAAATTTATGGAGGTGCCGTAAGAACCTATGGTGGTTCAGGAAGAAGCGGCCACTATAATTTTCTATGGAGAAACTAGAGATCTTAATGCAATCTCGCACGCTTTTAACATAATCTTAATTTGGTATATTTGTTTAACTGCAACAGCATTTGTTTATAATTTGTACAAGGTTTTAATATATGCAATAAGGACAAAAGCAAAGGTTTTTAAAATGACATTGATATATAGGGCAGATAAAAAATAGAACATATTTGATAAATACAAAAATAAAGCTACAATTAAGACAAGATCAAACCAAGTTTAAACATTATATGTTTATTTTCTGTCAAAGTAAAGCATTATAACTGGCCTGTTTATATGAATTTTCTTTTCTTAATTGTAGCTTTATTTGTTTAGGGTTTAGGTTTATATGTTTATTTTCTGTCAAAGTAGCTACAATAATTAACTGGCCAAAATTTATTATTAATGTTTTGTTATCAAGTCAAGTCGAAACTTCATATAAACTAATCAAACTAGGATATCATAATTGTTCAGGAAACCAAGCTAGAACGTGCGTGTTCAGTTTTAAACTCAATTTCTTTAAACTTTAAACACCAATACCTGAGATCTGTATCTATTTTTTTTTTTACTTTTAGGTGAAGCAACTCAGTGTGACTTGCAAAGGTGCAACATGTTAAGTCAATAAATTCAGTAGCGTATATGCTTATAAGCGGGAGAGGATTGTTCTCTGTTACAACTTCTCCGAGATGCTCATCTTTTCAAACGGATCTTACAAGTCAGCAGTCACCACTTACGAAGCTAGAGATTCTCAATTGTAATGGCTGTTAGGCAGTCCAAAGAATGGTATAGGAACAGTAACAAAATTAATGGATCATGACAATATTGTGAAACAAATGCTTTGTTGTGCTTGTTAGTCCTTATGCTTGGCTTATCGTCAGAAGGCTTAGGAGCAGCAGAAAAACAAAACCTCTGAGGCAGAACTTGGAGACATCGAGAAGCCACTAAGGCAAGTTTGTATAGATGAGGCAACACAACACCTAGAATAAGAGTGTTAGTTTGTGCTTAACAACTCGTGGAAAATGCAGTTTAGAAGTGATGTCCAGGAGAATCAAATTCAATTGGAACCAATTGATCTGGCTGGCACCTTCAGCTAGAGTTATATCTCCACGACAAAATCCTCTGAAATGCTAGGACTGATATAAACCTTTAACAATTTGCAGTTTGAGGGAAAAAATTAAGCAATAGGATAACTATCAAATATTCCTTTATCAAGTAGAGGCCTCTTTACTGATAAGAGTACAATGACACGATGTTGAGACTCAATGCCCAGGAAAAAATCATCTTGGGCACTGCCATTTAATTGTCCTACAACTCATAGTCAACCATCCATGACATTTGTTGCTATGTGCAAGGCAAGTCTAAAATTTACAAGCTGGGGGGAAATGTGTAGAAATCTTAATTAAATACAGAAAGAATATTCAACAAAAAAGATGTATTTGCTTCACTATTACTTACAGACGTTAGTATGTTACAGAGAATAGTCCCTTGGAAAATTTGATTTGATAAAGCAAAACTCGAAGGAAATACTGATTAAAAGGATGTAATTTTAGAAATCATACCGATGTTTTCAGAAGTTGACTCCCTAACTCTTAACCAGATGAACTTCAGCCAATGAAGAATTGAGGTCTTCTCGAGATTGAGATCGCCTACTCTGCAGACGCATCTGACTCCTGTGGGGGGACCAGAAGGCACCCATGTTGCCAACGTCAAACTGCATCTGCCCTAAACTGTTTGAGGAATAACTATGTGAGACATTACTAACTGATGGGTACGATGAAGACTCCATAAGCTCGATGCCACCATTGTTGTCATCAAGCCCTTGCCCGGGACCAAACTGACTTTGTTGTGAACCTGCAACTTTTGGGCTGAGTGGCATCTTTAACCTTCCATCCCCTGCAGTATCATGGGTGTAAATTGAATTGAGGTCAATTTCAATTCTAAAATTAATTTCCCGTGAGCCATGCTCAGAAGCCACGGGTCATTTCAAGGAGCAACTTGGTTATGATTTACAGGATAAGTTCACGTACATATAAATCATCCACATAATAAAAAAATGAGTACATACTACATGCACATTTGTGACAACCGCAAGCTTTGACAAATGGACGTTGGTCATTATCATACCACATGTTACAATTAATAGTATAAACTAAAAGGACAACAAAAACGGACTACTTTCTATGCTCCTAAGAAAACTTTGAACAAAACAGTTAGATCTATCATGTTTTCGGATTAGCAGTGATCACCATTTGCATAAATAAATAGTTTACCAGAGTTCATTGGACTCCAATGCTGGAACCGAAAAGGGGATGGCATGTTAAGAACAGAAGCACCAGAAACACTGTTATGCCTTGAAATGGGAAGATATTGCCTCCGGATCAACCTTGGCATCCATTTGCCAATACATGATAAAGCACAAAGAAGTAGAATAAAAGAAAGCAACAAAATGGGCACAAGAGCAAGAGGATTTATCTTGATCCGGAAAAACTTCAAATCATGAAGCCCAAATCTAGTGGAAAATGCCTTTCCAGCTTCCAACAAGGCAACCCCTAGTGTCCAAGTGATATTTCCAGAGCCAACAGTTATCTGATTATCATTAATGTGCAAACCCTCCCTCAGCAGAGAGGCAATGTACGGTGCCCTAAAGCAGTACTGCTCAATAAAGGGTTGCGGAGCAACATTTTTCTTTGCAACATCCCATCTCTTTTCACAAAAATTCTTACCCTTTGCCAACACATCATCAAGAGTAGCCTCAGAAGTCAAGTTGAAAAACCTATATACAACATAAAATCCAGAAATCACATAAAAATGTCCATAGGGGCGAGGCAGATTATCACGCAACGCACAAGGCTGCGCTCCACAATCAAGCCCTGCTCCAAGATCAGACCATTCAGACAAATTCACAGCAACTTTGGCTAGTGCACTGCATTCCTTCCAATTAGGAGCACCAACAAGCACTAATGGAGTTCCCACCCCTCCATCCCCACCCAATTCTTTCCCACCTTTGTTATTTGATGAACAACGAGAACAAAAGTATTCATCCCTATACCCATCCTGCAAGCAAGGATGTTTCAACTCAATATTTCCACCACTACCTACATCAACATTACCTAAAGCAAACTCCTTCCTATATAGATACTCCACAGACTTACCAAACGCCTCATTCAGACCGTACCCCGGGAGGGAATACGCAGTGAGATGATGGCTCACAGATCCAATGCTAACATACAAACTAGTCTCACTATTCATCTGTTCATCACTCTCAAACGTGACCTGCAAGGAAGAACCACCCAAGTCAAGTGCCCCATAAGTAGCCTTCCTAGGCCTAACCCCCAAAATACCACTATCATAATTAAGCGCAATCCACCCAAAATAAGCCTCCTCGGGGCCAGAGATAATCTTAACCCAATCCCTCTCACACACAAAGGGAGAGTTTTTAAGCACAGACCAAGCATTATCTAACAGCCACGTAGAATCAATAACCGGAAGCCTCCTCACCCCAGCAGTGGCATAAAGAAACAACGAAGTAGACTTATGAGCATGGACTGGAATCTGCTTCTTGGCCCACCTAAGCAACGGCTTCAACGCATTGTTCAACCCAGACACGTTGCGCACTAGTTTATCAATTCCAGGCTCGGTCTCCACTCGATCATAGGCGCGACCGCTAGGCTTCTTGTGCAAGGTATTCCTCAACGATTTAACGGCAATTGGAAGACTGCTACGACGTTGGAACCGAATGGAAGCGTGGTAGACATAAACGCGCGTGCCGGTGCTGCCGCAATCGAGTACAACGTAGTACTTGCCGGAACCGTGGTTCCAATAGGAGTAAAGGAGGAAGAAGAGAAAGTAGGTTAGGAGGAGGAAGGAGGCGAGAAAGAATGCGATTTTGAGGCATCTGTGGCGCGAGGAAGAGGAGGGTGGGGGGGGCTTGTAAAGGGGTTGCGTGGCGTCGACATGGCGGTACGAGGAGAGGTCCTGGAGAGAGGAAGAGATTCGGATGTTGTTGGGGAGAGAAGGGGAAGAGTTTGAATTGGGAAATTTGGTGGAGACAAGTGAAGCGATTTTAGCAAAGACCATGTCTTTTTGCGATTGCGGGAATACCCAGAAGGATTAGAGAAGTGGGGTTAAGTGGGGGATGAAGAAAGCATGGTATTTGGGGAGTGGGATTTTAGGGGTAAGAAGGGTTTGGGTTGATGGCCATTTTTGAGAGATGGGTGGATCTGGTTCCGGTGGACTTCAGTTTGTTGGGAAAGAAACAGAACCAAATCAATGTGATTGGTTGCGTCGTCTTCTTGATCCATAGGAACTATGAAGGAGTTATAACAGGCTAAACTGCCACAATGCACATCCTTTACAATCACTCAGAGGGTCATAAGATAAGGAAAATAATGGTAACATGAATGAAAAAAATTGTTTTTTGTAATGAATTATGATGTCTTTCGTGTCCTGCAATTTTTTGTAATAAAGTTCTTTTTTCTTGGATACTGATCAGTCAGACTTGTATGAAAAGTACTATTTCTAGATTTAAATACAAATAAAATCAATTAACTTTTGTGTTAATTAAGAAAGAAAGTTAGTTAAAATGTTTTTAAGTTTGTTAAATTCGTTTAAACATATTACTCTGTTGTCTAAAATGTTTTTATTAAAACTTGACATCAGAATTTAAAGAAGTCATTAACGCAGTCAAGAATTAGAAAAACATAATTTAAAATAGAATATTATGTAATTAAAGAATATGTTTGAATCATAAATTAGAGACAACTCTTTTTTTTATATATTTACTGATACTTTATAATGCATGAACGAGTATATGTACAAATATCTTAGAATATTGATTATCTAAATTATAAAGAAAAACGATTTACACCAGTATAAGATATACTCATCTTCACACCATTAATCGTCTTGTGTAAACGTGCTTTTTTATCAAACGTAATTATATTGACATAATATCTGGTCCAAATTAATAAAAATTGAATAATAATAATAATAAAAATAAATATTCAAAATATTACTATCTTTATATGTTTCTAAATTATTATTTTTACGTAAATTAAGGTTTCACTTTGGCTGATAAAATAAATGAAGGCATCACATGATTTTACATCAATACAATTTGTTTTTACATATATAAATAAGAACATTTTATCCAATTGTAAGATTGAGAATGAAATTTAGTAAAAAGAAAAATTAACTCTCCAAAATTAACATGATCAATCCTTTTAATTCTTAGGAGCCATGGTTAAATTCGCCTTTACATTATTCAAAAACAAATTTAGAGATTTACTCAGGTAATGTCTGAATTTGGATTTGACAAAATATTATTAGTGGAATGCTTAAATTAAAATGAAATTGTTTGTATATTACTAGTATCTTGACGTGCAATGCACGAAAATATTTTAAATATTTCATATTTAAATTATAATATTATAATTTTAAATAATAAATAAATTATATATTTAAATAATTTTTTTTCTAAAATATAATATATTAAATTATAATATTAATTATACAATAATTTATAAGTTCAAATTAAATGAATTAAAAATCATATAAATGTAAAACACATACCATGGTTATATTAAAAATACAATATAAAAAAAATTGAAGATTAATTAATATTTTAAAATACTTAAAACACGAAAAAATGAAATGAATAATATTTAATCGCACTATCATATTTTTAAAATTATAAACTTAATTTGTAAACCATATTAAAGAAGTAAAGAAAAATAATGTTAATATATTATATTTAATATTGTATTGAATATCATAATTATAAATCAAAATTACATCAATTATTAATTACATAATCTAAATATAGATAAAATCTACCAAAAACAAAAGTATTATGATATAAATTAATCATCTATACCATATAGCATGGAAAAGAAATACAAGATATAATTATTTATGAAATATTATTATTATATTAATAAAAAATAAATATTTGTAATTTACGCAGAGTTTAAAAACAGTCATGATTCTCAAATATATTATAATAAACTTTTAATCAAATCATTTTCGTAATGATAACCTAAAAGTGTTGTCATATATGCTCATCATTTGTCTCAAAAATAATTTGATCCTTCTCCTGAAAGTGAGTGTTTTTTGTATAATTTTTTTCATCCATCTGTTCGTTCAGACAATGCAAAGTGACATTTTGAAATCTACCTCTTCGTATATAAATGCGAAAGGCAGAGGCAAACCCTACACAACAATATAAAGTTAAATATTTGCATTTGTGGAAAAAATTACATTTTCATTTAATATATTTAATATATATAAAGCGAAAGTCTGTTATAAAAAAAAAATACCAGATGACTTGCTGTGCATTGGCAAGCAGTCAAAGTTAGTGTAAAATGCACAAGTGCAAGATATGTTAGTGAGCTTCGACTTCCAATCTCTAGAAAGAAATCTACGATAGTATCTTTCGACAATGTATCCTCAAATATTATTGCATCAAAACAACTCTCCCCCACATAACGGAAGATAATTTGATGAGATCCTTCTCTTAATGTGTACAAGTTATGCATTTCATTGCAGCCATAAACGATCAAGGGATTGTGGAGGTCCATGTTATAACGTACCTTGAATATATTTCCTCTTTGATCGGCAAGGGTCCATATAGGATCCAATTCCGTACCAAATATTATTCCAAAGGCCCGATCCACAAAAAGATCATCCTATGATAATATAAGAATGATATGAAAATGCAAACATAGAATAGTTAACCCTAAAATGGAAAGAAGGAAAAAAACATATGGACAAGTTCTTTTGGAAACCATTTGGTTGACAATAAATATGAGAACTATGATCTATGATGGTCTTGAATGTACCTAGTGTTTTCCAACTTATGATTTTCGTTGGGTCTGTGTTGTTCATTTTGTTTGTTTAAACCTTAATGAAGCACTCAAGTGGTTTACCAGAGGAAAGTATACATACAGGGGAGGGATATTATAGTTAAAAAACTTTTTAGAAATCCAAACTAATGGTGTGATTGTGGAAAGGAGTAAGATTTATAAATAATAAATAATAAATAATAAGTAATAAGTAATAATTAATAGTTTTTATGATAATGAAAGAAGGAAAAAAATGTTTAATTTCATGGTATTGAAATGATGAATGGAAATTTTTAGAAATGACAGTTATACTAAATAAATTGCTATTTTCGATTATGAATGAGAAGTGTACTGACCAATGCCCAGTTCTCGATATTATTTTCGTATGCTCGGTTCCTTTGCGCCGTAAGGGACCTACTCGGTGCTTGAGCCTAAGCAAACCTGGGTCAATGACCTTAGTCAGGTTGGACCTAGATAGCATGATGAGTACACAAAGTAATTTCATTTATGTGCCCCTTAAAAGATATATTTGGGTGGTAGATATAATTTTGTTATTATTGTTAATATGTGGCAATATTTTCTCTGTTACGTATATGTTGCATGTTTCTGTTGCAAATCTGTTACATGTGGCTAAGTTGCTATTAACCCTAGTAATATAGGGAGACGCTTGGGTAACAGAAAGTGGTCCTGCAGATAGCACTTGAAGATCACTGGTGCCCGTGGTAGGTGGTTTTCTGTTACCAATAAAAGTTTAATGTAATTATTTTCAATTAGGATTCGCTGAGCTCCAGGGAGAGTGGTTGCATGTTGCATGTTGCATGTTGCTTGAGCAGTGATAAAAAGGAGAATAGGTCTCCAGGAAAAGGTACGTTGTTTTTCGCACATCTTACTAAACTGTTACTTTTCGATGAGCCCTAGCTGACTTGATCGTCGGAGTGTAATCAATAGGTAGGGCGCTCTCTGTCCCAACGGTGCCATACTATAAGCAGCTAAGAAAGACGTTGAAGAAGGTGTGTTCATCCTAGGTCAATAACAGTACAATCAACCGGCAAGAACAAAAAGTGTAAGAATTGATGGCTTAAATAAGAGGGGGGTGAATTGTTTTATCAAAGATTTTCGCAAATGCTTGGTCTAGAATGAATCTTTAACAAACAACTCAGATGAGCACTTAAGGAGGCAATAAAACAATCCAAAAGAAACCGATAACATAATTTTAACCGGTTAAAACTGCGTTTTAATCGATTGTTTATAACAGCGAAAATTTCAAATAGTTTAAGAGTTTGAGAGAAAGAGAGATTTACACACAAGGTTTATACTGGTTCACTCAATCCCTGAGCTACATCCAGTTCTCAGACAAACCTCTGATTTTCCACTAGTAATCAACACAGATTACAAACACACTCCACAAATAAGTGACTTTGAATCCCACAAAGCCTACTCACCCCCTTTGCTAAACTTCACACCTCAAGACAGAACAACCTCTGTCTTTACAGGATTTCAAACACAAATAGTAAGTAAAAGAAGTACAATTACAAGACACTAAGTAAGGATAGAAAACACGTGGAATTACAAAACCAGAGATCCTATGATCAACACTTGTCACCACAGCAAAGCTTGAAAGCACTCTTGCTCTTTTTGAAAACACTTTCAAAAACCAAATCTCTTTCTCAAATCTGAATCAATACTTGTTGTATTTGTTGTATATTTTGATTTGAATGAAAGCCTTATTTATAGCCTTTG